>Ga0116229_10007212_pt1 | contig 17672 bp, 15 predicted proteins | sample S1TSphgellanicum_3_FD_87313 | JGI IMG/M metagenome (GOLD analysis project Ga0116229, IMG submission 87313) | Host-associated microbial communities from peat moss isolated from Minnesota, USA - S1T2_Fc - Sphagnum magellanicum MG | ecosystem: Host-associated > Plants > Peat moss > Unclassified... | reverse complement strand
TGAAGGCAGAATTGTTAGAGGTCCTTCGACAAGCTCAGGATGACGATCTTTTAATAAAGTCGCTGACGCGACATTGCTGTCGCCGACACGATATGGGTAATTCCCAACAGGTGCAGGGCCACCCAAAGAGGCACCGGCACCCAGCTTTTCGGCGGCTACCCACTGAACTGATCCTTCGGCAAGCTCAGGATGACGATCTTTATGAGAGTCGCTGGCGCGACCCGTCGCGCGGCACACATGTGTGGCGGAGACGGCTACCGGAACGACTGGCGCAAGGGCCTGCGCCGGCTACCTTCAGAGGTCGACGGCTACCTATTCCCCGTCGTTGCCGATGGAGCCGGTGGGGCAGACGTTCATGGCCCGATCCGCGGCGTCTTCTTCCTCGGCGTTGGTGGGTTGCTTGAAGAAATAGACCTTGGTTTCGTCCTCGTTGTACTTGAGCAAATTCGCGGCTTCTTCCATGCAGGTGTGACAGGGCGTGCAGGTCTCGTCCACGTACCATTTGCCCGGCACATTTTCGGGCACTTTCTGGGTCTTATCCGCCATAACTATCTCCTTCGGGGGGTTGGTTGAGGTTTGATTTTGATTTACTTGAATTCCACCGGCTGGCCGGTCGCCTCGAGCACGGTCACCCACAGATTGCCCTGGGGGTTGACCTTGCGCCGTCTCGCGGTGACGACACGTATCGGGAGGTTGACATAGTGGCCGTGCCAGCGTCCGACGACCATGTTGGTCTTGCCGGCCATGGCGGCATGGACCGCATTCTGGGCCAGGCGCAGGCAGTAAATCGCGTCCTGAGGCGAAGCGGGCACGCTGCGAATGACGTAGCTCGGGTCGATATATTTGATGTTGACCTCTTTCTCGATCGCCTTGAAATGAGTCTCAATTTGTTTCTTGAGGAACGGCCCGATGTCACCGTACTTGAGGTTGCCCGACGCATCTGTGCCGCCGGTGGTGCCATGCATCAGGTGTTGGCCCGCGCCTTCCGCGACCACGACAACGGCGTGGCCTCGCCGCGCGAGGCGATCTTCCAGACACGCAAAGAGGCCGTGCTTACCCGTTAGCTGGAATGGCACCTCCGGGATGAGGACGTAATTGACGCTGTTCTCGGCAAGGGCCGCGAAGGCCGCGATGAAACCGGAATCGCGCCCCATGAGCTTCACCAGGCCGATGCCGTTCGGATAACCCTGGGCCTCGCTATGCGCGCAGCGAACGGTGCGCACGGCCTCGGCGAAAGCCGTCTCGAAGCCGAAACTTTTGTCCATGAACTCGAGGTCGTTGTCGATGGTCTTGGGAATGCCGATGACGCTGATCTTCAAATTGCGCTTGGTGACTTCCGTGACGATGTCCTGCGCCCCGCGCAAGGTGCCGTCGCCGCCGATGACGAAGAGGACGTTGATCCGGTACTCGACGAGGAAATCGACGATTTCCGCCTTGGACTGCGGCCCGCGCGAACTGCCGAGAACCGACCCGCCATCCTGATTGAGATCGCTGACAAAATCGGGCGTGAGGTGCAGCGGCGAGTGGCCGTACTTGGGAATGAAACCCTCGTAGCCATAGGGAATGCCGTAAATCGTCCGCACGCCATAGCTGTAATTGAGGGTCATGACCAGGCCGCGAATGACGTCGTTGAGGCCGGGACAAAGGCCGCCGCAGGTGACCACGGCGCAAATGGTGTTGGCGGGATTGAAGAAGATGCGCTCGCGCGCGCCGGCGTGCTCGATGGTGACCGGTTCGCTGCCGTCCTCAATCGCGGCCTTCACTTTTTCCAGAGAATGATCAAAAAGGACGCGATGCCCGTCATCGGTCATGAATTCAGCATCCATCTGGTAACGGAGGTGTTGCAGCGGGGAAGCAAACTCGGCGGGTCCGAGATTGGGGATGTCGAAGTCGTGGCGGGTGATTTTTGTCATGGCGGTGCGTCCTGGCCCATGGACACTGAAAGCACTAACCGTTCCAAGGTGGCTCATATGCCGTGGGGACATCGACCTCCGGACGAAGGGGAGCCTGCCTTTTACCGACGGATTAACTTACATCCTGGCACGACAAAATCGCGGTCAACTGAATGCGAACTTTGGACTCAGTTTCCATGTCACCAATTTTCACACAGGAAAATTGCTTCTTGGTTTGACTTTTCCAAAAACGCAACAAAGTCACTGCGCCAATCGTTGGATAAACCAAATAACTGCGGATAACCCGAAAGGGAAAGGAAGAAAATGAAACTAAATTCCAAGTATTTTACGAGCCTCTTAGTCATTGGGAGCCTCTGTTTGATTCCCGCAAGCAGCACAAAGGCGGAGGTGTTGGTTTATGACAATGGTGCGTCAACTGACGAATCAAACCAATATGATATCTCTGATGATTTTGGATGGGGCAGCAATTCATTTACTGTGTCGGGCCCAGTTGCCCTAAATGAGGTGCAGGCTGTGGTCGAGATCATCAAGAAAACCAGAGCACTGCATCAGCAGGTAGGGTTGCGTGTGCGGCCGCTGAGGATGAGTGCCCGGCCGCAGAAAAGATGCGGCATTGTCACATATTTGTAACAAATATCTTGCACGAAGGCTGTTGATGGAGTAGGTATCAAGTCGGAGGTTATTTCATTTCCTCCAAGGGTCCGGGTAGTGGCTCGCTGTGCGAGTTGCTAACCGGTTTTTTTTTACCTTGCCCCACGACGCGCCATTCGTGGCGACTCCCAGAATAAACATCTTCGGAAATAATCGAACTACGGATTTATGTCACGCCTACCGATATTTGGATCAAATTGCTCGCTGACAAGTCGCACTGGCCCATGAATACCTACAAGTTCAAAGCGTCGACCCAGACTTGAGGCAGGGATTTTTTGCGCTCGCGCGGGTCGAGCGCGCGACGAAGTTAAAGCGGGTGTGTAAAGCGGGTGACCCGACCCAACTCGAAGGGCCGGGGATCTTTTTGCCTCCTGGCGCGACCTTGTCCTATTTTGCAAACACACCCCGATGGTTGATGGCGCATGATGTGCTTACCATCCTCGCATTTACCATGGTCAAAATTCCAAATTATGCCGAAGCCCCGCGCGTCATCCGATACGACTTCCTGGATGGCCTTCGGGCGATACTCGCCTTATACGTTGTATTGGGTCATGCGTTTCGGACCGTGAATAATCGCGATAGCGAGCATGTAAGCCACCTTTTTCATATTTTCGGTTTTGCGCATTATTCGGTTTGCTTGTTCATCATTCTTTCCGGGTTCTGCCTCACCTTGCCTACATTAAAATAGGGGTTCAAACTGGAGAAGGGTGTCGGCAATTTTCTTAAACGCAGGGCCCGAAGAATTATTTCCTCTTATTATTTTGCACTCCTGTTTTCGCTTTTCTTGCGAACAAAGGTGGTTCATGTGCCGCAACTGCAGGTTAACCCGGCGCAGGTCGATCTGGCGACCTGACGCATAAGAATGGGGTGACCCCATCCAGAATTGAACTGGAATCGATGGTTTAGGAAACCACTGCTCTATCCATTTGAGCTATAGGGTCGGAAAGGTGGGCCCGCTGAGCATACGATAGAGGTTCCGACCGGCCAAGCGTTTTGCCGCGCGGCCGTGCAGGACTATTCGTCTTTGATCGTGGCCAGGAGCGCCGCGGAGCAAGTCGGGCAGATGCCGTGCGTGAAATTGCTGCCGGTCTGCTCGTTGATGTAGGTCTCCACCATCTGCCAGTAATTGCCATCGTTCCTGATTTTGCGACAGTACGCGCAGATGGGTATGAGGTCCTGCAATTGCCGAATCTCGGTCGTGAAGCGCAGGATGCGCTCGGCCACGCGCAGGCGCATCCGGATGGTCGAGCGGTCGAGGGGCTTGGTGAAGAAATCATCCACGCCGGCCTCGGTGGCCACATCGTAGTTTTCCGGCGACGTCTCCTGTGCGGTGAGCAGGATGAAATAGGTATAGGGCGTCTTGGCGCGTCCGCGCATTTTCCGGCATAAGCCAAGCCCATCAAGCTGCGGCATCAGCCAGTCGCTAACGATCAGGCGCACCGGGTCCCGATCAAAACTCTCCCACGCCTCAACGCCATTGGCCGTTACAATGACTTCGTGCCCGAAGGACTCAAGCGCCCTCTGAAGAATCCTTGCGGCGACGGGTTCGTCGTCGGCAATGAGTACTTTTAATCGGGACATGGCATCTTTCTGTAAGACCTTAACGCGTCAATGAATCGTTGCAACTCCTTCTCCCCATCGGCCACAAGATCGGCCATGCCCGCCATCTTGCCCTCTCGCCCGGCCTGCTCGATTCGGGCGCAGAGATCGCGCAGCGGAGATGCGCCCCAGTTGCTGCAACTGCCCTTGAGTGTGTGCGCCGCCGTGGCCAAGTCCGAGGCGTTCGATTTCTCGACGGCCTCCCGCATTTCCGTCATGCTCTTGGGTGCGGTGGCCACGAAAAGATCGATCAGCTCGGCCATTTCCTCCGCGCCGTACCCCTGCAGATGGCGCAAGGCGTTTTCATCGAGCTGCGTCCTGGGTTCGATCACCACCCGCTCCAAAGCTGTGCGCAGTTCGGCCCGGCGCAGCGGCTTGCTGACGTAGTCGTCCATCCCGGCGTCGAGACATTTCTCGCGGTCCCCGACCATGACATTTGCCGTCATCGCGATAATCCAGGTCGTCCGGCCATTCTTCTCGCGCTGCCGGATTTCCCTGGTTGTTTGATAGCCGTCCAAATCGGGCATCTGACAATCCATCAAAATGATGTCGTATTTTTTTGTTTCCATCGCGGCGAGCACTTCGATTCCGTTGCCCACGACATCCGCATCGAAACCAAGCTTCCTCAGATTGCCCAGCGCCACCTGCTGATTGACCATGTTATCCTCGGCCAGGAGGATGCGCTCTTTCCGCAGCGCGGCGGGCGCGCGGGATTCAAGCAAAGTCCGGGCAGGTTGGGGTTGCCCCGCATCCGCAGGCCCGGTGAGAACTCCAAGGAGGCAATCGAAAAGCGCCGACTGGCGCACCGGCTTCACGCAACAGGCCGCGATCTTCACGGTTTTCAATTCCTCTCCCGGAATCGCGCGGCCCAGTGTCGTCAACATCACGATCCGCGTCCCGTTGAGGGACAGGTCGGCATTGATCTCGCGGGCGAGGGCCAGGCCGTGCATCGACGGCATATACAGGTCGATGATCGCGATGGAGTAGGGCGCTTTATCGGTTGCGGCCTGACGCAACATCGCCAGCGCCTCCTCGCCAGACCGGGCGCAGCCGCTATTTATCCGCCAGGCCGTGATTTGTTTCTGAAGAAATTGCCGGCTGGTTTCGTTATCGTCGACGATCAGCACCCTTTTATCCGCAAAGTCGCGCGTTTCGCGGGCCTCGGCCTGAACCCCGGCCTGACGCGTGAAGCCCATCGTGACCCAGAATCTTGACCCTTTACCGGGATGGCTCTCCACCCCGATGTCGCCGTTCATCGATTCGGCCAGGCGCTTGCAAATGGCCAGGCCCAAGCCCGTGCCACCGAAGACGCGCGCCGTCGAATTATCGGCCTGAACAAAGGGCTGGAAGAGGCGCGCTTTCGCTTCGCGGGTAATGCCGATGCCGGTATCCTTGATTTCGAATCGCAAGCAAGCGTAATCATCCGTTTCCAGTTCCGTAACGATCCGTACGGAGACGTCACCGGTTTTCGTGAACTTGATGGCATTGCTAATCAAATTGGTGAGGATTTGCTGAACCCGTCGCGGATCGCCGCGCAGCCTGGTGACGACCTCAGGGTCGACGCCACCGGCCAACTCGAGGCCCTTGGCTTGAGCCTGGCCCGCCATCATTTCCAGCGTATCCTCGACCACCTTTTGCAGGTCGAAATCGACTTCTTCAAAGGCGAGCTTCCCGGCTTCAATCTTCGAAAAATCGAGAATGTCGTTGATGAGGCTCAGGAGAGATTCCCCGCTGGCGCGAATGGTCTCGGCCACGCTGCGCTGCTCGGCGTCCAATTCCGTATCAAGGAGCAGGCCCGTCATGCCGATCACGCCGTTCATGGGCGTGCGGATTTCATGGCTCATATTGGCGAGGAATTCGCCCTTGGCCCGCTCGGCGGCCTGGGCCTTTTCCCTCAGCTCCTCCTGCCGGGCCATCGCCTGTTTGATCGCGGTGATATCCTCGATCTGCGAGAGGAAATAAAGAGGCGTGCCCTGTTTGTCGCGGAGCAGCGATACGCCCAGCAAGGCCCACACGAGGCGGCCTTCCTTGTGGAAATACCGCTTTTCCATCTTGTAGAAGTTGATTTCGCCGTCGATCAACTTGCGCACATTGGCAAGGTCGCTCTCCAGGTCTTCGGGGTGAGTGATGTCCTGAAAGGTTTTGGCGGAAAGCTCTTCGGCGGTATAGCCGAGCGAATCGCAAACTGCCTGGTTGACCTTGAGCCACCGTCCCACCAGCGAGACCAGCGCCATGCCGGTGGTGGCGTGCTCGAAGGCGCTCGAAAACTTTTCTTCGCTCAGCCGCAGCGCCTCTTCGCTTTCCTTGCGAGTGGTGATTTCGTTAAAACTCACGACCAAGCCGTCGCCCAACTTGACGCCGGCAATGCGATACCAACGCGGCGGATTGCTGTGGTGCGACAAATGTTCGATGTCGAGCGTCCCATTCTGCTCGACAATCCGGACGTATTTCTCAAACAAACCGTCAGCGATGATATTCGGGAACTTTTCCAGCATGGTTTGCCCCAGCAGATTGGAGCTATCCTGTCGCAACAGTTTTTCGGTTGCAGGATTGACCATCAATAACCGGAAATCGCGCAGCACACCCTCTTTATCCCGAATCGATTCCAAAACCATGACACCGTCGAGGGAGCCATTCAGGATGGCGTTGAGACGTTCCTTGCTCTGCTCCAATTCCTGCTCGGATTTCTTGCGTTCGGTGACGTCGCACGTGATTTTGGCGAATCCTCGCAAGATGCCGGCGTCATCCTTGATGGCGGTAAGGACGACATCGGCCAGAAAGCGCGAGCCGTCCTTGCGCACACGCCAGCCTTGCTCAACATAGCGCCCTTCCTGGGCCGCAATTCGCAGTTCCTCTTGGGGATGCCCTTTTTCAATATCCTCCGGCGGATAAAAGCATGAGAAATGTTTTCCGATGATTTCGTTCGCCGGGTAGCCTTTGATCCGTTCGGCGCCGGTATTCCAACTGACCACATACCCCCCGGGGTCGAGCATCAGCAGCGCGTAATCCTTAACCGCATCGACGATGAGACGGAATCGTTCCTCGCTGACGCGCAGTGTCTCTTCCGCCTTCTTGCGCGAGGTGATGTCGGTAACAATGCCGAGGAAGCCGGTGAGTTTTCCGCTCACGTCACGCGAGGCTGTGATCATCAGGTTGACCGGAAAATGGGAGCCGTCCTTGCGCACCAGGGTCCACTCCCGCTCTTCGTGTTCGCCGCGCCGCGCTCCTTCCACAATCACGTCGAAGCCATGGATCGGCCGGCCAGGTTCCCCGCCCCATTCCCTGGCGCGGGCGATGATTTCAGACTCAAGATGGAAAATGGCCGGTGTTTTCTTCCCGACGACGTCTTGCGGCGTGTAGCCAAACATCCGCTCGGCGCCCCGGTTAAAGACGGTGATCAATCCCTCCGCGTCGGTGGCGATGATCGAAACCTGCGTGGCCGCATCGAGCACTCCCTGCAACTCCGTTTTAGCGGCAACGAGTTCCTGGGTGACGATCCGCCGGCGTCGCGCCGTCGAAAGGCCGAAAACAATCGTCGGGACGAGCACGAACACGCCGGCGGCACACGCGATCCAGATACTCTCGCGAAGCTTCCTGATGTCCTGCCAGACGACGGCGTTCGGCACCTTGGTCAGGAGCGTCCATTTTAAATACTCTCCCCCTTTAACTGGCAGCCTCAATGGCGGGTAATCGGCGGCCGATCCGATCGGGTCGATATTCTCATAGCAGTAGAGGTTGCCATCCTCATCAAACCATCCTGACTTGCTGGAAGTGATTTTCTTCCAGAGGCCGGGGTCCTTCTCCTTCAGGCTTTCCCCTTTCCGGTCGGGATACATGAATGCCCACTCGGATTGGGCATCGGGGCCAACGATCCAGAATCCATCGCCATTGAGAAGAAGACTTTGCCGAGGCTGACTGATGTCTTTGCGAAGCTCTCGAACAATCTGCTCAGCCTGGTAGTTCAAGACCAGCAATGCCCTTGGCTTGCCATCAGGACCGATAATTTGCCCGCTGACGCGCACCACGGGCTTGATCGGATAAACGATTTTGTCGTGCTCCTGCGTCAGTTCCAGTGGAGAAAATATGGCATCGTCCGGAGAAGCCTCGATCGTCTCCTTGTAGAAAGGCCGGTCCGGCTTGTCCTGGAATTCACTGGCGGGCACTTCTTCCAGCGGATGCTCTCCGCCTTTCCAGTTGCAGCGGAAAATCTCACGCCCCTCGAGACTCAGCAAAAATATTTTATCGTATAGGCTGCGCGCCAGCATCATTGTCGCAACCGCGCTGCTAAAATTTTCGCTGGCGACCGGAGCTTGCGGATGGCGGGCAATCTCTTCTTCGGCCACGCGCTTGAGAAAAAACATGTCGTTCGCCCGTCCGCGCAAGCGGGCCTCGATGAGGAACGCATCCCGATCCATCGAATCGAGACGGTGCGAGGACGTTTCCTTGACTGCATAATTCCAAATCAATTTCTGGGCTGCGAAGCCCATCGCAACGATCGATGCAAGGGCCAGAATCGCGACCAATAACTGCACAGCCCAAAAGGGCAGCCTATTGAGATGCCGGAAGGATACGCTTGATTCGAGAGAACCTATTTTGGGAACGCTTCTCATGCGGGCTCCCAGGACCTCTTTTCACACAGCATCATGCCCTTACATCGGTTTTGTGGACTGGGAGCTTAGCCAAGTTAGGCACAGTCTGGCACGCCGTCCACCGCTAAACCTATCCAATCTAACTATTTACGGTTTTCCTGCCGCGTATTACATTTCGTGGCTCCCAATTCGATGCGGCCCAAAAGCCACGATTCTATCCGTTCCAAGGCCTGTTCCTTGTCATAATCGTGCAGGAGCAAATGGTACGATTCCGGGAAAAAATGGAGTTCCTTTTCGCGGCTGCCGAGCAGCCTAAAGAATTCCTCGACCTGAGCGGGTGGAATGAAGACGTCATGCGCGGCATAGACGACCAGCACAGGCACCGTGATTTTTGGCGCGGCATCGAAGCAGCCACCCATCAGGTCAAAGAGACATTTGAAGAAGCGCATGGTGTAGATTTCCAGCCGATGCGGGGCGGTCTCGAACCAGCGCCGATGCGCTTCATCCCGCGTCACCCACTTTGACGGATCGTCGCTGTCCCGCTTCGTGTACTTGGAGACATCCACGCGCTTCATCGGCTGCAGCCAAAGGACGAATCGGAAAACAAGTTCCTGCCACCAACCGGGTTTTCCCGGCACCACGACCACGGGCGAAGCGAGGACCAGACCGGCAGGCTGATCGGACTCGCCGGCCTGGGCCAGAAAGCGCGTGAGCAAGGCCGCTCCCATGCTCTCCCCGTAATAATAGATTTGCGCCTCGGGATGGAAACTGCGGACCAGCGAAAAGAAAGCCCTCAGGTCGGCATACCAGGTTTCGATTTGCGTAAGATCGCCCCGCCGCTCCACCACGGGATCATTCCCCATCGCGCGCAGTTCCAGCGCATAGGTGACGACCCGGTGCTTCTTCAGGTGAGCAGCCAGCGGCTCGTAATCGAGCGCGGCGCCGCTGAGCCCATGCACGGCCACCACCACCGCGCTCGGCCGTTCGCCCGGCGACAATTCGGGAGCCCAAAGTGAATAGGAAAAGGCTTCGCCGTCGGGCGCGGCCCATTGCTGCCGGGTGCAGGTTGTCTCGTACATCAATTGCTGCCAAACTTTGATTGATTCTCATCCACGGTGCGGTTTCCGCGGACAGTGATCCAAGTGGAATTTGATGGAGTTCCTGGTGAATGGAAAAAACCAATTGTCCAAGTTGCCGGTCCTGTTGTTTCGGGGTAGCAAGCGGTGTGATTTAGATCAAAATTCGTTTCAACTTTTATTGATTTGAGATAATCGAGCGCGATTTTGATCGCCTCGTCCTTCGTCAACCAGGGATCGTCATCCGGTTCATGCGGCCAGAGCTCCTCAACCGCATTGTTGTCATCGAAATTGCCTTCGAGAACGCCAACGTATCCGCCGCGCACATCGTCCGGTTTGAGGAAAAAACGGTAACGCTTTCCTTTCTCCAATTCGATATGATCGGCCCCATCAATCGCCACCTGGGTTGAGACTCTGTACCGAAATTCAATTTCCGCCGGAGCCTGCCCCTTGAAAACATGCAGCACCTTGATCTTTGCCAGCATCACCTTCTCCACGTTCACAGAAGGACTGATGTTGGGATACGAAAAATTCTTCTTGATCCCGGTTTCTTCGACCGAGATCACGGTTCCATTGCAAATGAGGCTTGCCTTGGGTTCCAGTTCTTCAGGAAAAAATGGGATTACTGGCCGCGCCGCGCCCACCGCAGAAAAAAGAAGCAATAGAGAAACACCGACGGCCAAGCAGTTCGTCGAGCGCATAATCCAGCTTCCCAGACTCCTGCCGAAACTCAACCGGAAACGCCCGAAAGTTTGCCGCAAAAGATCGCAGAGAACACAAAGATGGGAGAGAAAACCTTCCGTCCCCCCTCTGCGATCTCTGCGTTCTTTTGTGGCTAATTTTTTGTCGATTTGAGTTGGTAGGTCACCACGCCCGGCTTGGATTCATCGCCGACGCTCTCGTCCTCGATCTGCGGGCCGCGGCGTTTGAGCTTGGCGAAGAATTCCACGATCGATTCGGCCAGCTTCGGGCCCACGCCGTCAATGGCGCGGATTTCCTCCGCAGTCGCGTGGCGGAGCTTTTCCATGGAACCAAAATGGCGCAGAAGAAGCCTCTTCCGATTTTCGCTGATGCCGGGACAATCGTCGAGCAGGCTCTCGCTCACGCGCTGCTTCATCAAGATCTGGTGATAGCCATTGGCGAAGCGATGGGCTTCGTCGCGGATGCGCTGGAGCAGCCGGATGGCACCGGAGGAGTGATCGATGACGAGCGGCGCGCTTTGGCCGGGGCGAAAAATTTCCTCGCGTTCCTTCGCCAGGCCGATGATGGGAAGATCGCCGAGGCCGAGCGCATCGAGTTCACGCTTCGCGCTGCTGAGCTGGCCCTTGCCGCCGTCGACGACGACCAGGCTGGGGCGCCGGATGCCCTCGTTCAGCACGCGCGAGTAACGCCGCCGCACCACCTCGGCCATGCTGGCGAAATCATCCTGGCCCTCGACGGTCTTGATCCGGTAGCGGCGATAATTTTCGCGGTCCGGCTTGCCGCCGCGGAAGCAGACCATCGAGGCAACCTTGTGCGTCGTGGAGATGTTGGAGATGTCGAAGCACTCGATGATGTTGAGCGGTGTGGCCAAGCCGAGGACCTCCTGCAAGGTCATCGCGTCCTCGGCCGGGCGCACCGTGGTGACGAATTGCCGCGCGAACCGTTTCGTCGGGCGCGTCGTCCGCTTTAAGTCGTCGAGCAGGTTGCGGATTTCCGCCGCCCGCTCGAAGTCGAGCCGTTCCGCCGCCTTTTTCATCTCCTCCTTGAACTCGGCCAGCATTTCGCCCGAGGCGCCGTCGAGAAATTCGCAGGCCTCCTTGACCTTCGCGAGGTAACCCGCGCGGGTGATTTTGTTCACGCAGGGCGCGGAGCAATTCTTGATGATGTGCTGCAGGCAATGCCGGAAATCGATTTCCCCCGGAATTTCGGGGCGGCAGGTGCGGATGTGGAATTTCTTGCGCAGGAGCGCGAGCGTCTTGCGCAGCGAGCCCGAATGAGCGAATGGGCCGAAGTAGCGGCAGCCGTCGTCTTTCTTCATGCGCGTGAGTTGAAAACGCGGAAAGGGGTCGTTGAGATTCACCTTCACGAGCAGAAACTTTTTGTCGTCGCGGAAGCTGATGTTGTAACGGGGGCGATATTCCTTGATCAGCTTGCCTTCGAGCAGCAACGACTCCGGCTCGCTCTTGACCGTGTGCGCTTCGAGGTCCCAGATGCTTTCGAGCAGCGCCTGCGTTTTGCGATCATGATGATGCTGCCTGCCGGGATGAAAATACTGGCTGACGCGTTTGTTCAGATCGCGTGCCTTGCCGACATAGATCACCCGGTTGAAGCGGTCCTTGAAAAGATAGACGCCCGGCTTGTGCGGCAAATCACGCACCTTCGGCATGACATCAGGACGTTCGGCAACCATGATCTATAACATAGCAGACACCGCAAGCGATAAAAGGCCGACTGCCTAGCGCGGAATCGCATCATTCGTGGCGTACGCGCCATGATCGCCCGCCCATTTATCCCATTCCATAAGCGCAGGAGGATTAATGAGAGTGACAAAGGTACTTGAGGCTCCCATTGGCGGACGCGGAGACTCTGCGATGACGTCCAAGCCGCAGGCATAGAGAGGATCTCCCCAAGCATCTAATCGGAAGTAGCCTGCGAAATTGGAACATCTAAACCAGTAGCAATCCGCCATGATCTCGCCTTTGTCTGAGGAAGTTCCCACGCGCCCGTCGCCGAATTGCGATGGAGGTACGCAACGAACCATGCCCTCGTCTTCGAGATGCTTGATGGAGGCGGCGGCAAACGCCGCCAACACTTTTGGGTTTTTGTCCAGATAGCGAAAGCGCATTCCCACCACTCCATAGTGTCTTTGCCACCAAGGTCCCCACTGGAAGGTGGATAAAACGAAGGCCACGAATAGAAGGCATACCGCAGCGGCGGCTACTGCCATAATGCGTGCCGACTTTGACTTCATGAGCAATTTTACTGGAATGAAATTGCCTAAGCAAGCGCGTTCCCAAATGGAGGTTGGCAACAAGGGCCGCGAAACGCCCGACCAAAACTTTTGTGAAACCCTTTCTAATACCCGACGCCAAAGATTTGTGGTAGGATGACACGAATGCCCTTGGAAATGCTCACCGCCCATGACACGCCAGAAGCCCTGGGTTCCGTTCCATTGCGCAGCTTCAAGCCGCGCAACAAGAGGAAAATTCTCTGCGCGTTTCCGCGCTACAGTTATAGCTTCGGCACGTTCAACCACGCGTTCCCGCTGATGGGCGATGTGAAGGGCTTCATGCCGCCGCAGGGCATACTCGTCGTCACCGCGATGATTCCCGATGAGTGGGAAATCAAATTCATCGACGAGAACATCGCGCGCGTGAAGCCGGAGGAATTCGCCTGGGCCGATGTGGTTTTCATTTCCGGCATGCATATCCAGCGCAATCGCATTCATGATCTCACGCGCCGCGCCCACGATGCGGGCAAGGTCGTCGCGCTCGGCGGGCCCTCGGTTTCGTCCGCGCCTGACTACTATCCCGATGTCGATTTGCTCCATTGCGGCGAAGTCGGCGATGCCACGCTGCGCCTCTTCCAGCGGATCGACGAAACGGTGGAGCGTCCCGAAGAGCAGATCATCTATCGCACCGTGGAGCGGCTGCCGATGTCGGAATTCCCCACGCCGGCGTACAACCGGATCAAGGTGCGCGATTACCTGCTCGGGTCGGTCCAATTCTCCAGCGGCTGTCCCTATACCTGCGAGTTTTGCGATATTCCTTCGCTTTATGGGCGTAATCCGCGCCTGAAAACGCCGGAGCAGGTCGTGGCCGAGCTTGACCAACTCGCGGACGGCGGGGCGGTTTCCGTCTATTTCGTCGACGATAATTTTATCGGCAATCCCAAGGCCGCCGAGGCGCTGCTCGACGCGCTGATCGAATGGCAGCAGCGACCCGACCGCGATTACCTGGTGCGTCTCGCCTGCGAGGCAACGCTGAACATGGCCGGGCACACGCGCATCCTGGAGAAAATGCAGAAGGCCGGTTTCAACAATTGCTTTTTCGGCATCGAGACGCCCGACCCCGTCGCGCTGAAGGCGATGAAGAAAGGGCAGAACATGCGCATGCCGATTCTCGAGGCCATCCAGACCGTGAATAAATACGGCATCGAGGCGGCATCGGGCATCATCATGGGGCTCGATACGGACACGGACGAAACGCCGCAGGCGTTGATGGATTTCGCGGACGTTTCGCAGATTCCGATCATGACGGTGAACATTCTCTACGCGCTGCCGAATACCGCGCTTTATACGCGGCTGGAAAAGGACAACCGCGTGCTGCATGACGCGGAGGATCGCGATTCCAATATCGTCTTTCTGCGGCCCTACGAGAAGGTGGTGAAGGATTGGCAACGCGTGATCGCGCATGTTTTCGACGCGAAGAATCTCTATGCACGCTACGCCTATAATGCGCAGTACGTTTATCCGAATCGGATCAAGCCGAAGAACCCGATTGCGCAGGCGACGTGGTCCAATATCAGCCGCGCGCTGGGGATTTTCCGGCGCATTCTTTGGCGCGTCGGTGTCTGCGCCGATTACCGGAAGCTGTTCTGGAAGATGATGTGGCACGAGCTGAAGCAGGGGAATATCGAGACGATCTTCCAGGTGGCGATGGTGGCGCATCATCTCATCACTTACGCGCGTGAATGCACGCAGGGCAAGATGCAGTCGTCGAATTACTCGATCCGGCGCGTCGAGGAAGACCGCGAGAACGAAGCGCTGGCGGCGGCTTGATTTTCTTCGGATATGCGCGCGCCTATCCTCAGACCTGGTTGGCGATGGGCATTGGCTGGTGCGAGCGCGGCATTATTCTATTTCTGCATTTGGCGCGATCCGTTCGTACAGCTTTCGATTGAGTTGACTCACAACCCGATGTTCTTGACCGGTTTTTTCGGCAGCGTTGATCTTCCTTCCACAGCCAAACCTGATGAAATTCTGCCGGGATATCTTCGTTACGTCAGTTCCAACAAAGGGCCCTTTTATCCCTTTCAGATCAAGCGTGTCGGCCGGGTCTTTGTTCTCCCCAGCCAGGGAGGAATGGGAGCGTTGTATTCCGCAGCGCTCATCGATTCGCCCGGCGGACAAGGCATCGTGCTCTTCCGGCATGTCAGCGGCGAACCCGATGTGATGAATCCCAAGATAACCGAATGGTGGTTGGTGAAAATTTACGATATGCCGTTGTAATTCTAAACGGGGGGAACAAATAGTCAGAGATCCTTCGACAAGCTCAGGATGACGGCATTAAAAAAGCGGAAAAAACACGAGAACGAGGTGCTGGCGGCAGCGTAGGATTCATTGGCCGCAAAAGATCACAAAGAGGTTTCTCCTCGCGATGTTTCCCCTCGTTCCCAAATTTTATTTGGGAACGCGCTTGCTGAGGCAATTTCATTGCCGATCCCATAGCCGCGTTCCTGCAAGCGTGGGCTCATCTCCTCCACCGCCTCACGGCGGCGGCTACAAGTCAGCGCGAAGTGAAACTTTGCGAGGAGCAGGAGACGTTCCCAAGTGAAACTTGGGAGCGAGGAAAAAAAGTCAAGGCTACCTGACGGGCCGATTCCAATCATTATCACCTAGAGTCTTCATGCTATCGATGTGCTCCGCGCGGCATTCGGCGTCAATTTTCATCATTTTCTCTGCTTGCTGCGGCGTCATGACCCATTCCTTGGGCAGGGCTTGGCGGCAGGTGGTGCAAACCGGAGAGCGGCGATCGACGACCAGCGCGTTGCACTTCGGGCAACGGTGGGGAAGCTGGTCCATATGACCACCTATAGAGCAACCACGGACAACTGATTGGTCTGTCGCTTAACCATTTCGACGAGGCTTTCCTTGGTCTTGAGGCCGAGCAGTTCCTCGATTTTCTGCGTGATGGCGGGCATGCCGAAGGGCTTCGGCATCATGGCGTCGAAGCCGGCCTTCTTTCCCTCTTCGGTTAATTTTCCGTCGAAGAGGCCGCTGATGAGGACATACTTGGCGTTGGGAAATTTGGGCGTGAGCTTCTTTTTCAGGGTGATGCCGTTATCGCCCGGCATGTTGTAATCGATGAGAAAAACGATGCGCTCATCGCTGGCGGGCAGGATGCGCAGGGTCGATTCCGCATCCAGAAAGCAGGAGACGGTAAATCTCAGCTTCAACCAATCCCGGAGCAGGTTATTGGTTTCGACATTGTCTTCCACAATGACGATCTGGGGTGCGGATTCTTCTTTAGACATGTAGACGTGCCCTCATGAGCAGGATATATGCCTGAGTTATCCGTGTAAACATTTAACCGGATATGGCGAGCAGGCCCGAAATGTTATCCTCAAGGATTCGGGCATCGAACGGCTTGAGCATGAGCGCGTCCAACCCCAGCGCACGGGTCTTCTCGACCATGTCCATGCTCATTTCGCCGGTGATGAGAATAAATTTCGCGGCGGGAAATTGGGCACGCAATTCCTGAAAAAGCTCAATGCCATCTTTTCCCGGAAGGCGGTAATCAATAATGAAAACTCCCACCCCGCGGAAATGAGAAGTGGCGGCAAGCGCTTCCTCCGCGCTTTGAAAAGTCTGGACGACGTTCTTCTCTCCCAAAAAGGCGTCGAGAGCTCCACCGATGTAAGGGTCGTCTTCAACGACAACGATGCTTTGATTTTGAATTTGACGAGGCACGACTTCAAAATATCGCAGGGCGGCATTATCTCAAGAACAATATCCTTAACGTCACTCAAGAGTAACCTGCTGTGTCTCTGTGATTAGTGAGACACGTATTTACAATAATTCGTAACGGGTAATAGGAGCTATGGGACAGATGGGACCTATAGGACGCTGAAGGAGAAAACAAAAAAACCCGGACCATTGCTGGTCCGGGTTTTTCGGGGGTGCGGGTGGTGACGGCGGCAGGGTAAGAACCCTACCGCCAACCGCAGATACTGCCGTACGCAGTACCTTAGTAGTCCATTCCGCCCATGCCACCCATGCCGCCGCCGTGTCCGCCGCCGGCAGGAGCGGGCTTGTCCTTCTCCGGCAGCTCGGTCACGACGCATTCGGTCGTGAGGAGCAGGCCGCTGATGGAAGCCGCATTCTGCAGGGCAGAGCGGGTCACTTTGGTGGGATCGACGACGCCAGCCTTGACGAGGTCAACGTATTCGCCCGTGGCCACATTGTAACCTTCGTTACCTTTGCGTCCCTTGACTTCGTTGACGACGACGGAGCCTTCGCCACCGGCGTTCTCAACGAGCGTGCGCAGGGGCTGCTCGATGGCGCGACGGATGATGTTGACGCCGATCTTTTCGTCGCCGGTGACCTCGAGCTTGTCGAGGACCTTCTGGGCGCGGATCAGGGCCACACCGCCGCCGGGGACGATACCCTCTTCGACGGCTGCACGGGTCGCGTGCAACGCATCTTCCACGCGGGCTTTCTTTTCCTTGAGCGCGGTTTCAGTCGCGGCGCCGACATTGATGACGGCAACGCCACCGGCGAGCTTGGCCAGGCGCTCTTGCAGCTTCTCTTTGTCGTAGTCGGAGGTGGTTTCCTCGATCTGGCGGCGGATCTGGGCGACCCGGCCCTGGATGTCGGCGTTCTTGCCTTCGCCTTCGATGATGGTCGTGTTTTCCTTGTCGATCACGATGCGCTTGGCGCGACCGAGTTCTTCGAGGGTCACATTTTCGAGCTTCATGCCGAGGTCTTCGCTGAGCAGACGGCCACCGGTGAGGACGGCGATGTCTTCGAGCATGGCCTTGCGGCGGTCACCGAAGCCCGGGGCCTTGACGGCGCAGACCTGGATGGTGCCACGGAGCTTGTTCACGACGAGAGTCGCGAGCGCTTCGCCTTCGACTTCTTC
>Ga0116229_10007211_pt1 | contig 17673 bp, 11 predicted proteins | sample S1TSphgellanicum_3_FD_87313 | JGI IMG/M metagenome (GOLD analysis project Ga0116229, IMG submission 87313) | Host-associated microbial communities from peat moss isolated from Minnesota, USA - S1T2_Fc - Sphagnum magellanicum MG | ecosystem: Host-associated > Plants > Peat moss > Unclassified... | reverse complement strand
GGGAGAGGGATGCGATCCGATCGTCATTCCTACCCTTCGGACGGCTGCAATGTTTTGTGGAAATGGTTTGTACACGGAAACCGTGATGGTCTAACCCCCATCATAGACTGACACCGGTCTCCCGCTGCTTCACCGGCCTCTCCCTCCCCCACCCCCCAAAACCCCCGTCAGACAAACAGACGTAGTGAATTAATATATATGATGTGCTTTTATGGTTCTTTTGGGAATGTGTCTAGGTTTTATTATATTTAAAGAAAGTTTCTTGACCTTAAGATGATGATCCATGCCATAGTTAGTATGCTTGTACACAATAATTGTTAACAAATTTAGGTTTTAATGGTATGGCACAGTTCCATTCATGTTTTATCAAGAGTTTTGTTTTATTATGGAACCAACAAGCAAACTCATGAAACAATTTAAATCTTATGTCTAGATGAAAACCTACCATTAGAAAGCTTGTAAAATAATTAAACCTCGATATGCAAAGGCACCAATATTAATAAATTTGAACTAGAAGCTTGAGTTTCATTTTCATATTAATGCATCCCAATTAATTGTAAGAGCTATTTGAGCATATAACCTTATAGGATTGTTTGATTACCCAATAGTCTATGTGTCTAGTTTATTGAATTTTGTCAGGTGTAATTATACCACCACTAAATGGGAAGCCTTTGCTATGGTTTATGCTCTACATAAAATCAAACAGTATTTGTTGGGCAGCTGATTTGTCTTTTATGTACACCATGTGGTATTAATATATTTGGTTAACAAAATTTAGGTTTTGAGTAGAATGTTTGATGGTTTATTACTATTTTTTGAATACAATGTTGTACATAAGCCTAGTTGTTCACATTTTTAAACAGATGTAGTGTTGGGTAGATTATCAAACACAATAAAACCTTGGAGAGTATCATATCACTTTCAATATTTACAAATAAAACAAATGCCCTTCGGATGTATTGTGACATAGAAACAATATTTAGTTTAGAGGTCTAAATGTCTAAACCTTTTATTATATAAAAAGGGGTTCCATATTGATGTGGATAAAGATCAACATTATCGTAGGTGTTTTGTAACCAAAAGAAACACCCACTATTATACGAAAAGCTACATTTTGGAATGGTTTAAAGACATTTTGTGCCCATGTTATAGCTTGAAATTTTTCAGATAAAGGCTATTGGTAGCCCAGGTTAGTTGCAAAATGTTCCCCTCCATGCTATTTCTTTTCTTGTTTGGTGCACATGATCTCAATGAACAAAATTAACCCCAGTTGGATCAAGTTCCCATAGTGTTCCCCAAGAACTAGGCCTAGACTTGGAACCGACAAGTCTAATCAATATAAAACTCCTTAGATCCAAGGATTGATAGTCAATTTTTTTGACCTAGGCTTGAAACTAATGGGTTTTGATTTTTGAAAAAAATAAATTAAATAGAATCGGAATGAACGAACGATTCCTTTTAAAACGTAAGAACCAACCAACATTGGTAGTTAGTTACTAGTGTGGGGAATATTAGAAAATGCACCAAACCCTCACCATCTATGAGGGTGAATCTTAGGATTGATAACCATGGTTTTCACAACTCAAAATACTTGGTTATGATATAATGGTGGTTATTAAAAACAAATACCCAGTTCTCATATACCATGATTTCCCCAAAAAAGTTAGAAAAAATAATTGCCTAGAAAATTGTGGGTTTTTTTTTCCATGAAACCTAGTGGTTCTATGAGTTTTTGAAATGACTGGAACTGGTGGTTCTTTGATTTAATTTGTTTCAAATATTTAGAACCTATGGTTCTTTGATTTTGAATTTTTCAAATGCCTTTGGATTTTTTCAAATGTCCAAGGACCAAGACTCACATTTATTTTAAAAATCAAGGACCTGCCCTCATGGGTAGGTATTATTAGTGTTGGCATGTTCTAGAAATTAGGTAGGTAGGTTTGGTTCTAGGTTATAAAATTTCCATATCAATGATTATGCATTTTGTTGAAACTGCCATTAGAACCTAACCAAGGAATCATCCTTTTTTTCAAAATTGAATTCAAACCTAAACTAGGGGTGCTACCCTATTTTAGGCAGGTTCAGGTTCTTAAAGTAGATAAGTAGAATTTTACTTTAAAAAATTAATGCTTGGCCTTACATTTTATGCAAGTTATTGCATTTGATTGTATATTATTAATATTATTTAATCTCTATTTTGAATTATGTGCATTAATTTGAAAACTAATATTACCCCCCACCCCCCAAAAAAAAGGTTGTGCGTAATGGACATGGAATTAAATTGAAGCAGCTTTAAATTCTTTCTTAAAATGACAAGAACTAAAGGTTTTAAAAATCCAAAGAACTAATCTCAAGATCGGACTCGAGGTTTAATTTTTTTTAAAAATAAAAAATTAGAATAGCCTGAAAGGAAAACACTAATAGTTACCAATGAGTTCGTGATAATAATAAATGTGCTCAAAAGCATACAAAGTTGACACAATGTTTTTCTGTTTGGGCAAATTTTCACACTTTGATGACGGAAAAAGAATTCATGTGTGAAATTGTACAAAAAAGTGTTTTTGGGGAATTTGTTTGCAAGAGTTGCCATTTTTCAGGAAATACGGTCAAAAGTCGCCATTTTTTACGGAAATACGGTCAAAGTCGCCACATTTGGATGTTGAGGTCGCCAAAACAAAGCTGTATTCTCAAAAAGTTCTACTTTTCAGCCTGACCTATTAGCCAAATTTTGCTCATTACTCTTGTAAATGGTCACCAGTCCACATACCTGACAAAATTGAAAACAAGGGGTGTGTCAATTACACTGTGGCCTTGCCATTTACATTAAAATGTATCTTAAGGCAAAAAAGGAGAATTATGGAAACTCAAATATTTCACCATGCAAAAATATAGTCTTCAAAAAGTCCTCTAAAAGAAACCAAAATCCGTCAAGGTATTATAACTCTATAATTATTAATCTCAAGTTTCAACATAAGCCAAAATATCATCTCTCAAAAATCCTCCTATAAAAATAGACCTATTATTACCTAGGGGCCAAAATCCCGTAAAAGCTACTATACTCTATAATGAATCTAAACACAATATCCTTGCCGTGGTAAGCAAGGCCAAAAAAAAACCTTTGGGACAACATGCAATTTTTGTGGTGGGGCGTTTTTTTCAAATAAAAAAAGATGCCTATTTGTCTCTTATTTTACCCTCATGAAAACCACCCCCTAAAAGGCCCCAAGGGACAGGCTCCAACGATGACGCGTTCACACATGCAAAGGAATTATTCTTTTCCACAGCACCTTTCGACATTCACTACCGATCACACTGTCTGCCGACGACTTCTGTGCTGCCATCGTGGCAGCCACAGAAACGTATAACGTTCACTACCAACGACTTCGGTTCTGCCATCGTGGCAGCCACAGAAACGTATAACGTTCACTACCTACGACTTCTGTTCTGCCATCATGGCGGCCACGGGGCCACGATACGTGCATAATAACAACGTTGGATGCCGTCGTGGCAGCTTCAGAGCCACAATACGTTTGCAACGACCTGTAATGCAATCGTCGTGGCGACCACGGAGCCACCACGTGGAAAGCCCGCAACTATTTCGGCGAATCACCGTCGTCGATTAAGCTAGAATAGGTGCCTAGTCTGCATAGGGTCTACCGAGCGAGTATCAGTGGGAGGAGGAATGCGCGCGGAAGAAGACATGTATCGTCGCTCCGGCTGCGAAATTTCCTCACACTTTTGCTTTTTTTTGTAAATTTTTAATAAGTGAGGGAGATTTCTTGAGCACGAAAAATTATCCTTCGCAATTGGCGGAGCTCGAGTTCGGATTCTTCCCGACAAGCTTCCAGGAATTTCCAATCACATCAACAGCAGAGAGAAGCTTGGAGGGCAAGCTCGGAAGGCAGAGGAGTGGTAACAGGTGTTGATTACATAGCGCCTCTTGTTTTGCTTTGAGAGAGAGGCGAATTTTGAAGTTTTTGCGATTTTGTTAAGTTCTTGATTTCCCTGAGAATTCAGAGAGACCTGTCTAGGGAAGCTGAAATTTCTGGGGTAACATTTGTTTGCTAGACACCGAGCTAGAAGATCCAGTACAGCATGGTGAGGAACAGGCCTTCTGTGGATCCTTTTACGAGCAACCGTCGAGGAGCGTCCACGGCGGCGCCAATGCGGAGAAATGCACAGTCTGAGAGCTATGAGGAGGGTCCGGAGAGTCTAGAGCTGCCGGCGGGTGCCGATTCTTTCAGGTTAAGTATAATCTCATGGTAGGATACTAAGAAGTAGGCAGTCATCGCACCGATAGATACGTTCAGCGTCCGTCGTTGCTTTAATCACAAGCGTTTTGCTCTAATTGTCACGATGACAGGCTCAAATTAGCACGGTTTTCGTTTCTTCATACTGTGGGAGTCAATATGGATATCCCTGCGCTGTGTAGCGAAATTAGAACAGACGCCGTAGAGAATTATCTTGCACACGGCAGATATCATGGTGATAGAACATACGGCAGACCGATAGCTGCAGAATTCGAAGCTTTCCGGTCGTTGATCTGGCGTTTCTGAAAAGAAAACCGCTTTGCTGCTTGTTGACACAAAAGACATAATTCATGCCATGCAGTTCCGGAAGAGAGGAAGCTGTGAAAGGCGTGAACGATTCTGGCCCTGCAGAAGTCACCGTCGAGAAGAAGGTGTTTTGTCAGCTCTTCTGTTTTGTCCTTTTCATTGATGGATTTCCTCAATTCTGCCTGTCAAAACACATCTGAAGTCTGGTTGATTGCGCTGTGGTGGTGTGGAGAGAAGAAACCTTCGTCTATTTTGTGCAAATCAAGGTTCAAAATTAGCAGCAGGAAATCTGTCTTGATCATTGGTCTGTCTCTTCTGTTCATTCCTGCGAAGTGTGCGCGTGTTCTGATCAACAGGAAGGGCACTTTGAAGTGAAAGGGAATATGAACATGGCCGTGGAGCCTGATGTAACATACGGTATTCTCACGGACTACGAGAATAATCCAAAAATCTTCAAGACGGTTTCTAAGGTTGAAGTTGAACATCGCGATGACGGCAAAATGGTGACGCAGCACGCACACTGGAATCTCTTGTTTTGGTCTGGCGGTTTCGACATGAAGATGAAAGTCCTCGAAGACCACAGCAAACGTGCCATTTCCTACAAACTGTGAGTATTTTTGAAAATCTTGTTTTACAAGCCTTCTGTTCCTACAACGTTGTCAGAGAATCTGTCGTCGTTCTATCCATTCATGAAAGAAATTCATTGCATTCTGAAAGTTCCTAGCTTTCAGCTTCTCCCTCAGACCTTTTGTCTGTAACGGATGTAGACTCGAACCAAAAACCCTAACCATGAATGCTGGCTCCAGACAAGCTCAGTAGTTGTCTTATCAGTACAAAAGGAGTGGAATGCAATTGCGCCTATTGTTTGCAGGACCAAAAATGCAGAATATTGAGTCACGTGTCTGTGTGTTCCACTAAATTGGCAGAAGCGAACCTGGATTTTTGACGAAGTTCAATGGTTACTGGGGTGTTGAGCCCTGGGTGGTAGAAGGCAAACCAATGGGGTCAAGGGTGGTAGTCATACAGGAGGTTCTCCCATCACTTCTTCCACCAGGGCCTCTAGGTTATTCCTCCCCCTTACAGTGTAACCTTTCCTCAGTTCTTCTATGGGTAGTTTACTCTCATGTCGTTTGTGAAAACATTTTTATCTGCAATCTTATCTCAAGTAAGTGGGGTACTCTTTCTGAAATTGGGTGATGATGCGGTTCGGAGATGTAGAAGATAAAGGAAATTTGAGTGCAAGTCCTTCAGAACTCTCTCTCACTCTTTGTGCTTCAGATAGCAGCTGTGTAGGATTGCCTTCGGCTCTTGCATCAGGGAAGTATTGCAGTCAAGCTATATATCAGGAAGAACGTTTTTAATATTGAACATGACAGTGTCAAGGAAGCACATGTATTTAACACGGGGTGAAAATAGTTTATCACATACTAAGTTTGAGGTGGGAACAACAATTTTGCAGCTGGCATTGTAGGAAGGATAATGGGCAATCAAGTAAAAGCAGTCCTACAAGATTTGTTGGCAGAAGCTGAAAAAGTTCAACAGCGAGGAATAGATAAAAGTTCAGATTCAATGCCATCATTTGAGCAATGAAGAGAACCATCTCTGCAGCATATTTGGACAAGGTAACTTTTATCCATTTATGCTTTTGGAAGATTGTCTCTTACTACAGAAATACAACAAACATGTGTGTTTTTGGTCAAAACTAATATAGCACCTTGCAAAGTGTGTCTGAGTCATCATATCTAAATCTGTGATTTGGAAAGTATGGTAAGAAGGTCAGTATCTAGACTCTGGATTTTGATTATTGTTTCTCTTCCATTTGATTATTGCGTATGGACTTATGTTTGTTGTGTGGGTTACATGTATCAGTTACCAGCATTCTGATTGCTTCTTTCATCTGGTTGCAGCCTCTATTGTTGCATGTAAGCAGGTCCAGAAGTAAATCCTGCTATTGTTGAGGGGAATTGTAATGTCTGCCAATAATGGTGGTCAATGTCAAGGTGTACCTATCTGGACTTTTCTGTCTCGAGTGATCATCTCTTTCAAGGGTCCTCAGCTGTCAGGAGTATGAACTTGATGTTCTGAACATCAGCAAACACTCTTTTGCCATGCTTGTCAATTATATGGCATTTGCTAGAACAAAAGTGTACCATAGAGTAAGTTGTGCCACATACACAAGGTACATGGCATGAATGAGCAATAGTTTGAAACAGGGCAATGACATATAAATCATGTTGTTGACAATTGGAAAATGTATCCGCGTGCTGCTGTTTAGTATATCTGCATCACAACAAAATTTCTTATGTGAAGGAAACTTCTTGAAAGAGAAAGCAAGGATCTGCTTGACAAAACGATTGAGAACAAATGTTGCATTATAATTCATATCTCAAGGTTCTCAAGAGCATTCATTCAAAAGATTGTTAATATCTGTTGGAAGCACAAATTCTCCCACACCTCCATGTCTGAGTCATTTTTATTTTTGTGTTTAATATTTGCAAATGGAGATCTGTGTCCACAATTGGATGCTGTTGGAAGCACATCTAATAAATGAGTGAGCATAATATTGGGTGAGAAAATATATTTACAATTTGCATTTTGACATGCCCTTTCAATGATGATGCACAACATTGTTGAAGTCATGCATTAGATCAACTTGTGCATCACCCAGGGGAAGTTAATTCCAAATGACATGCAAAAAATATAAGGTGTAATATAAGGGGAAAAAAAGTTAATGTTGTAATTGATCTAAATATAAATAGGGTGCTTAAAAATTTAAGTTATCAGAATATATTTAGAATATTCTCAAATTTGACAGAATTGCTTTAAATATTTATTATTTCATAACATACCAAAATATACCTCTGTTATCTTGCATGTTACATAAAACATACACACAGTAATTTTTCCTAGGAAGAAAGGAGACATTCAATTTGCAACATTGTACTGAAGAAAGTTGATTCAAGGCCAGTGATCAAGTGTGAATGTGCATAAGTTTCTGTGCTATGTGCTAAGTTTCTAGCACTTTAAATTTCATTAGAAAATGAGGGACAGAATCATGTGATTTCACCAAAATTCTACAATTTGAATCAAATGGAAGATCTTTGATTGTCATGAATTGTGAATAGTAGGTGGTGGGAGGGTACAATGGTTTAGTACTTGTAAATTTTGTGTAAGGTAAAGCCCAGGGGGCAGGGGTTTTATCTGGCATAAAACCTGGCTGCTTTTGTTTAAAAAATTTCCTGTGATACCCATTCTATGTGTGTGATAATTTATTTAAAAAAAGCCTATGGGCTTTATGAAAAGCACAATGCCTACCTGTGGTCCTGCATTAGTGGGTTTTATGCTTTTCGTGAAGCCCATTGGCTATCAGATGCTGGATTACATGGTATATAGCATAAAGCTGCCTCCCAGAACACTGCAAAAAAACCACCAAGTTTTGACAATACTTAGGCCCTCTTTACACTAGGAGTCAGGGCTGATGTTCAACCCAAATCCGGCATTCCTATTGGTGCAAAAGTTGAAATCAGCCCCAAGGGCTTTACACTAGGAGTCAAGGCGTCACATAGAAGAAAAAATTTTCAATCTGCCCCGAGTTTCTAATAAATGCTGAAAATTAGGGCCCTGTATTGGCCACAAAACTGAAAAAAGGTTACCATCAAATTTGGGAGGCCAATTTGCAACCCGAAAATGGTCAAAGTTGGTCCCCCAGTTTTTTGGCCCTGACTCCTAGTGTAAAGCGGGCCTGTGGGCCTTCTGTAGAACTCTCACCATTTAACCACTGTCACCATAGAGAATCAGAAGTGTGAGGTTGCCAATAAATAATAATAATAATAATGTAAATAAATAAATAAATAAATAAGGGTTGACAATAAAGCAGTAATGTCAACTCTTGCCCCTCAAATCATTCTTGGAGCTACCAGGACATTCTTATAAATCTTGTGATTGGGTGCTTCTACCTCAGGTTACAGTTCGAGAACCATTGTTCACAATATGCAACTTATTATTCGTGTAAATACAAACCTATTCTTTTCCCAATATGTTGCTTTCTTCTAACCAGAATACACAACTCCCCAAAGTTATCATCTACCTACTGGTGCTTTTTTTGGGGGGAAATTTTTTGCACTCACGGTGACCACAAAAATAAAGGTGTGAATTGTACAATGAGTTTGTTTGGTAACATATTTATTTTTTGTAAAATTTGCAAAATTTTTAAGGAAACACAGTCTGAGGTTGTCACACTTAGATGCTGAGGCCATGGAGATCACCAGAACAAAGTGGGATTCTCACAAAGTTTTACTACCTCGTACCTTCAGTGCACTATGTAAAGGGACTTGTAATAGGTTTTAATAACATGCACAACCTTGGATAAGCATATGTACAGTTTTCCTCACATGCTAAAGCTCCAGTGAATAATTATTGTTGTCCAAAAAGTGCTTCTAGTAGTCTACAGATGAGCTAATTACATGTTGCAGATAATCTTTTCGCATTGCGTGCTTCAACAAGTTGGCCTTCTGGACCTGGAATAATCTATCTGAATTGTGTGCTTCCAGAAATTGAGACTAAACAATCTTGGCCTTTGTTGACAATAGAATACACCGAATATTTCCATTACAACACTTTCAAATGATCCCATTGTAAACTGGAGGTACTTATTAAGTCCTAACCAGTATTGACCAGTTATACATAAAAATCTGGTTATGCATCCAGATGAATCCATATCTGGAATTTTTTTTAAGTTCTCAAAATTTGACTTTATACACAATTATCGGATGTATGTTATGTACAAATCCAGTGTTGTGTGTGTAAAATGGTTTGGGACTTATACTCCATGTAAGTATGTATATATATATAAAATTTTACGTGGTCCAATAAAAAATAAAAATAAAAATTTATATTTATATTTATATGATTTTACATGGGTATGTTAAAGAATGTAAATATATAACAATGTAAAAAATGTGATTTTTATTTGAGGAGTGGAGATTTTATAATTTTTTGAAGATAAGCTAGCTAAGTGGCCCATTAAAAAAACAAATTATACACCCACAACTAATTCATGTGACTTTGCAAGGTCTGATCATTAAAGATATATAATAAAATTATCTTCAAAGGAAGGAAAACAACACTAGAACCCTGAGTTTGACCATAAATATCATGCAATTCAAAAAAGTAAAAAGCATTAGCATTCAAGGGTGGGGGGCTTCAGTTCTTGTGGTGAACTGAGTTTCACCCTGTCATTCCTTTTTCTTTAGCGCCTCCACTGTTCCTGCATATATTTTCACTGTTCCTACTTGTAAAGCTACTTTAATTAGTCTTGAACCTTGTGCATTAAATGCTGATTTTCAGCATTTCATTCCCAGATTTAATAAAATTTCTTACTTTATGGATACCCCTGAAAGAAGGGTTTGGGATGAAAGGAGGCCCAAAGACAGGTTGAGTTTACAAATAATTTTAGTATTTATACTTACATGCCCCAAACCATTTACATGGGCCTGTGTAAGTGTATTTGACAAATGTTTACACTGGCCTCGTGTAAGTGAAAAAATATATATACACTGCAACATGACAAGTGTAAATGTAAAGCATTTGGACGTGTAAGTGTAGTGTAAATGATTTACCCTTGCACTGGATTTCCATGTCATATATACGACTATTGACACTTACATGCACAACCCTGGTACGAGCTATACGTAATCATATTTGGTCCAATAACCTTTGACACATAATTTTATCTGGCCCATTAAGGTTTTGAAAATGTCAAATATGAATTTAAGGTTTAGGGCTATAAGCTAGAATCCAATGCAATTTTCTTTCAACAATTTTCATTTTGCAACTTTGTGCTTTTGCCAAGCTTCTTTGCAAGTTGATACCAGCTTGCAAGTTGGGGTTGTAAGTTAGGGCATCTCATAACACCAAATTACAAATTGTTTTTCTTGTGTGCTGAGTTTCATAAAGATCAAATGATTAAACACGTTCGGTGCCCTTCACAATGTTAGAAGCCTTGGCCCTACATGATGCACTTTGTGCTTTTAGGTAAGTTTTTATTTCTACTACATTCTAGATTTCTTTGCTTTTTTCTTTTTTTTCTTTTCAGTTTTACTTTGCTTGTTTCATGGTTTTTTGTTTTGTGGGGTTTTTTTATTCAATGAATTGGGAGGAGGGGTTTTAAGTTTTCTTTTCATGTCAACTTGGTTTGTTGTTTGATGAATTGGGAGGTATTGAATTTGTGTTGTTGTTTGCTAAATCGCAACATGAATTGGTAAAGTTCTGCAAACATCAAATTTGTGTCATTCCATGTTGTTTGGCAAATTAGCAAAAGTGACAACTTGTAGCTTGCAATTCTTGGTTTCGTGTTTTGTTTATTGCTCCACAAATTGGCAAAGGCTATAGTTTGCGACTTGTACTTCTCAATTTCGTGTTTTGTTTGTTGTTCAACAAATCTTGTAGTTCTTAGTTTCATTTGTTTCTTGGCATTCAATGAATCAATAGGTTTTATTACTCAATGAATCATTTGCAACACTACAACAAAAGTAAGCTCATAAGCTCCAATTTCTTTTTGTCTTTTTTTGGGGTTTAGGGTTGTGTTTTAGTTTGTCTTTAGTTTTTTATGTTTAAGTTTCTATGGTTGAAAAGGAAGAATGTTATTTTGTTGAGAGTGTGGGTGGAATTCATGAATGCTCCATCATTTTCCCTTATTTAGATGCAATTTTCATCGGTCTTACATACTAAGAATGTGCATCTATAAGCTCTCAATATGTCAAATGTTGATGTTTCACAACTTACGGTTATAGAAGCACAAACTACAACTTGGAGACCTTAAAGTCATGTGTTTATATGTTGAGGATTTTTTGTTATCAATGATGGACTATATGTGGAGTTGGTGAAACCACAAATGTTGTGGTGCATAATTTGTAGCTTTAAACAAACATCTAACAATGTTTTGACGCAAAGATTTGCTCTCCTCAAAGGTTAATTAAATACAAAAAAGTTAATGCTATGTCTCCCATGAATACTCATGTACAAATTGCACATTTGAAGTTATTTAATAAAATGAAACAACAATTCAATGAAAAGGTGATAGACCTTGTTGTTCATGCTTCCTAATTGGGGAAGAAAAGGATAGGCCCATTTAGTTGTGCAATTATTAATTTTTTTGTGCCATAAAAACGTACAAAAAAATGATGAGCAATAATAGTAATTTTAAAAGGATTTGGTGTTTTATATTTGTAAGGGTTACATGCCCTTGTCCAATTGTGAAAATGTTTGACTTTGGAGGTTAGTTTTACACCAATGCCCTTATGTTCCAATTTCCTTGTTGGTTTTCTCTTGTGGAGAAAATGTTGTTTGCCATGGTTAAGAAGACCATGGACCAACATGTTTTGCCAAATCTTGCATCTATAGTAATAATTTTTATTAGTTTTGATCTATGGATGTCTCATGATGTTATGGATATTTTTTCTTTAGTTATCAAGTTTTTGAATGACACTTAGGTGCCCATGCATATTACTATGGGGTTGTTTAAAGTGAATGAAACAACCAAATAGTCCATAGTTATACAACTCTATTCCTTGTTAAAGAGAGATTGGGTTTGTTGCATTGGTAATTACATTTGTAAAAGATGAAGGGATTAATTTGATATATATGGCAACAACTTTGCATTCCATCATCGATTGTGAATGCATAAAGATTCTCAAGGTTTATGAGGGCACACACCTTGAGCATGTTATGTCTGAGGCTTGTTAGTATGCTACAAATGATGACAAAGTATTTACTTGGTTGAGAAATGTGAATGTGAAAGAAGTTCAAATTAGTTTACAAAAAACCATTACCTAAACCAAAAAGTTTGGGAAAGGGAGGTAAGAATGTGAGTGGGCTTGTTTTGAAAGCAGGATGTGACATAAAAAATTAAGAACTTTTATGAGGTCCAAATTTACCAACAAATTCATTATGTTTGAAGAAACCCTTGAATCTAAAAATGTTATAATTCTTTGTTATGGTAGGTAATAATTACATGTCATTTTACAACAATGAATACCTAAAGCCCAAATGTGGGCTATTGCTAAGGTAATCACATTTACTTTGAATCTTATTGTATCAACCTATGTGATGAATGAATCTAAGGACCACTCATTGTTGTTAAATGTCTTGACAATAATTATTACCCTTATTATGGACATGGAAGTTGCACTACTATATTGTCTAACAAGCTTGAAATCTTTGACCCTTTTGAGGTTTATATTATCCTTTTGCAAAGGAATATGTGGTTGGAGTTGATAAAACTATCAAACCTTTTTTGGATTTTTTGAAGGTTTTTGATGCATAGCAAGCTCACAACATGATGGCTATAATGTTGGATCCACGCTTTAAGACTTTACACATTGTGTAAAACTTAGTGAGACATGAGAATGTAAACTAGTTGACATCTAAATATGATATCAAGGTTGTCATTCTTCTTTTGATGGTGATTTGATTGGTTAAACCCTATTGCCATTGCATTTATTACAATAATAGTTGATGTTGCAAAACTAAAACTTGAAAAAAATATGTTTGGTGTGGGGGCCTAAATTGAGGAATTGTTTTTGAACATTAGTCAATAAAGAATTATCTTTGTTTAAAAGGCTTTATATTTTGTCATTTGCATATGTAGATCCAATAGCTTAATAGCACATGCATAAAGGTTAGTTTTTGAATGTGAGTTTCCTTGTAAAACAAATTTTTGGAATCTTCAGTTCACAAATAAAAATTGAATGGATTTAAAAACTTGTTGGGGTTTTGACAACTCTAAGATGTTGTTATTTGTAAATGGAGAATGTGAACCAAATTATTAGTATGGTGTAAAATTGGCCTAATGGATTGTGTGTCAATTGTAAGCCAACTTTAGACTCCAAGGAATACTTGAAAGAAAAATAGTCAAGTTGGTGGAAGAAACTACAACTTAATTGAAGAACATAACTTTTTTAATGAATTGTAAATTGATGGATATTAATGTTGTGAGGTTGGGGTGGGTTTGTGTGAGTTGTGGTTGGGCAAGGAACTTGTGCTACAATTGGGAAGAGTTTTTCATAAAATTGGGATTCAATTTTTGCACAAGTTACTTTGTTTTGGATCTATTCATGTTGGTTTTGCTTTGGGAGGCTAGGTTACACATTTATAATTTATTTTTTAAAGCAATAGAATTGAAATTTGATATACATAACCTTTGTGCATATTCGTACTATTTTGAAATTTGAAAATCATCATATTCATAACCGACAAAAGAATTTTTTAGAAAATAAATGTGTACCCAGCTTGTGTAGTAAATTGATTTTTTTTTTTTGAAATACATATCCTTTTTTATTAAAAAGAAAAAATTATACTTTATTGGTTTTCATAGGATAGGTCCAAAAATTGACAATTGGACAACATTAGTCTTAATTTATGTTTGGCAATTCTCACTCAGGGGTTGAAAATCAATGGTGATTTTTAGTTCGATTCTCAATGATAACCATTCGTGAAAACTATTGATGAAAACTTGACCAAAGGTTTTCATCGGGGGTGAGAACCACCCAATGAAAACTTCAAAAGTTTTCACTAATTGTAAAACCTAAGAAATGAACTAATTTTCACATTTGAGAAAGGTTTGGTTCTTAGGGTAATAAATAGTAAGTAATAAAACAAGTAACTATTTAATAAATAATAAAAATTAAAAACTAAACCAATAAGAAGATAAGTAAACTAAGAAAAAAAATTAAATGTAAAAATTAATAATAATAATAATAATAATAAGAAAATGAAAATGTAAATTTTTAAAAATAATAAAGTAAAGAATGAGGTAAAAATTAAGTAAAAATAAAAAAGAAAGAATACAAAATTGTGGCCACCACAATAGGTTTAAGGTTAAGGCTTAACCTTAACCCTAATGAGAAGGCCACCACCTTCATTAAGGTTAAGTTGAACTTTGAACTTAAACTATAAAACGTGTCCAAGCAATAACTTGGGCCTTCTTTTTTTTCTCTTTCACCTTGCTTCTCTCACAATTTTCTCATTCTTAGGTTGTTTATTTATTTGTGCATATATTTTTCCTTTTAGGGCTTTGTCTTATTGCTACGAATTGCTATCACTTTGTTGATTTTGTTGCTTTGCCTTATCGTGATGCCTTGCTACTGTTTCACCTTGGTGTTGTCGCTCTACCTTGTTCCTTGCCCCACCTTGCTATTATGCCTTGCTATTCTTGCTCCACCTTGTTGTTGTTCTACTTGCCTTTCTACCTTGTAACGTTGCTGCTTCTCCACCTTTGTTGTTTTTTTGCTTGCTTTAAGTACCAATGGCCTCACTTGAAACTCCCATTGTTGTCTTACCTTATTGCTAATATGTCTTGCTACTATCGCTTGCTTATTGTACGTGTTTCCCCAATTGGTATTTCCACACTTCCCTTTTCCCTTGCAAGTTTTGATTTTTGGAACTTGAAGAAACAAACAATAACAAATTAAGGTAATTTTTTTTTCTTTCCTATCATTTCTTCTCTTCTTTCAATTTGTGTTTGTTTTTTGAGTTATTGGTTTGAAAATTTGGAACATTTTTCAGTTTTAATCTTCTTTTTTTCCCTTTCTTTTGCAAGAAAGAAAAAAAAAGTTTTTTATCATTGTAATTTTTTCTCAACACAAGCTTTGTTTTTCATTTTTTTGTTATTGGTTTTTGTTTTTCAGTTTGTGTGCTTTTGGTTGCTTGGTTGTTTGTTCATTTTTATTTTTTTTAATCCTTTAATTTCTTTTTGGTTGGTTGCAAATTAACCTCTTGTAGGAAAAAGCTGGTTGGTTGCTAATGGGTGGACAAAAAATGTTTATAAGCACTCAATTTTGAATTATTGCATGTAATGAGGCCTAAAAATGAACAATATTTGTGTTTGTAAATGTTTTCTCCACCTTTCCCTTGGTTATATTTTCTTTAATCCTTCCCATTTTTACCTTTTACCCATCCTTTCATTAAAAAACCTAAAATTTTGGAAATTTTGGAATGATTTGGAAATATCTAACCTTTTTTTTCTCTTCAGCCCAATTTTGATTTTCTATTCAATTATGTTAAGTTTGTTAGTTTTGCTAGCACTTTCCTATTACTTTCATTGTGCTGGTTTTGTTGGTTTTCTATTCATAATGGAACAATTTATTGAGAACAAAAATCTAAAAATGAATGTTGGAATTGAGATATTTGAGAATGAAATGTTAATGGAAGATGAACTAGTAATTGAAACATCAATGGAAAATTTAAGTTTGCAACCTCAAGTTAGAAGTGTCAATCAAACCAATGATGAACGAATGAAATAGAACCTTCCGCAATTGCATGTGTAAAGATTATTATGGAAACCTCATGGGAGAAATACAATTTGTTGGGCCTTTTACAAGGTAAATGATAACAAACATGTAGGTGGGAAAGTTTTTCAAATCATGCGATGTCTTTTGTGCTACAAAACTCATGTACCCTCTAATCTTATGATAAAATTGCGAAAATGATTGATTTCATACCATAAGATTAATGGAATAATAACATTGAAAAAAATCTAGATATTGCAGAACATTCTTTGCTTGCAAAAAAATTTGATGAGGAAATGAATAATCTAGTGATAAATGAACTTGAAAAGCAACTTGCTAAAAAGAGGCAAAATGTATCTTCACATGAAATATTTGAATTTTTTACTACCAAAGTACTTTATAAGGAAGATGCGTAACAAAAACAATTTTTGGAAAATCTAGCTTTGTTGATTCTTAAAAGTCCTGCTTGTGCATTTTGGGGAAAGTCCTTGGCTAAAGAGATTTGCATTATAGTTAAATCTTCAGATTGTCTTTCCATCAAGAAAGATTTTTTCATAAGATATTCTTCCTACATTGGTCCAAAAAACTAAAGAAGACTATGTCTTACCCAAGCTTTCTCAATGCGTTTCTACAACTGCTAGCTTTGATTTATGGATGTCAAAGGGAGCTTATTACATTTTTGCCTTGGTCATTAATTTCTTAGATGGAAATTGGAAACCCAACAAGGTAACAATTGGTTTGTTTGAAACAACAAAAACAATAGGTCAAACTTTGGCTAGGAACTTGAACGAACTTTTGGATTCTTATAACCTAAGGAAAAAAATCATTATTTATGTGAAAGATGAGGGTGCAAACTTGAATGCCATGACCATGGCTCTTAAAATAGTCATCAATTATGATGTCTTAGAATTGGAAGAAAGTTTCAATGGAACATGTTTTGGGTGTGCTTTCTTGAAAACTTGTCAACATGCTACAATTGAAAAGAAAATATGCAAGAATCTGAAATTTGTTTTATTAAATCAATGGAGTCTGATATTTAAAAATGTATAACATGGCTTAAAAAATCTAGAAAAGGGAGATAATAATGGTCCAAGGCTTGTATTAATGCAAGAATTTGACCAAGAAAGTTGAATACTCCTATAAAAACCAAGTAATTACTTTTTGTATCACTCTTCAATTTTATTTTTTTTGTTGAAACATTTTGCCAAATTCAAATTAAGTAATCATTTTTTTTTTGGGGGCAAATTTGCCAACATGGTGATACTATTCTAGGAAGCTCTTCTATTTCCTAGGGCTATTGTCATGTGTTATAGCAAACAAATTGCAATTTGAGTTTCTAGTCGAGTTCCTTCTCTTAATACTTGGTTCATTTGTCAAACAATATTGGATTATTTGAGCCTTATTGTTAATGTGTGTGTATTGAACCAATTTGCTGGGCTATTGTTTAATGCTTTGAATTTTTTAATCATTACAAGTTTTAAAGCCAAGGAGGAAGTTAATGCGAAACCTTATTTTAAATCCCTTATGGATGATGATTCGAGAATCTCTTTCAAGTTAGCAAGTTTGCCTTCATCATTAGATCAAAGGTGTTTGGGGTTTTGGATTCCTTCCTTTCATCCATGAAAACATATGATGAAAAGAAAACACATAACATGTTGGCTTTGATCCAAGGTTCAAGAGCTTTCATTTTGTTTTTTCATATGTTGGTAAGGAATAAGGGGCGTCTATTGTAGAGGAGTATGATAGGAGAGCCTTGTATCCCATGTTGATCAAATTGTATAACCACTTACATCCAATTGTACATGGTGGTTTTGGTTTTGCAAATCAAGATG
>Ga0116229_10007210_pt1 | contig 17675 bp, 15 predicted proteins | sample S1TSphgellanicum_3_FD_87313 | JGI IMG/M metagenome (GOLD analysis project Ga0116229, IMG submission 87313) | Host-associated microbial communities from peat moss isolated from Minnesota, USA - S1T2_Fc - Sphagnum magellanicum MG | ecosystem: Host-associated > Plants > Peat moss > Unclassified... | reverse complement strand
CCATTCTTGTATCCATATAGTCTATGGGAATCTAAGTTGTCCCCATTCCTCCTTGGATTTCACTCCCCTGGTCTGTTTGAGTCTCCATATCCCTTGTCCTTATAACTAATTCGACCCTAGAGTCTGGTCTATGTTGTCCTTGTCCCTCTTCATGTCTTTCTCCTAGATTCAGCAAAGCACTAACCAGTCCTCTGGTGTCTGTCCCACTCTGCTGAGGTTTAGAAACCCGTGAGTCCACTACTGCTGCTACCATCAAAGGTTCCATCATATCTGTACTCTATGGCTGATCTAAACTCATGTAAAAACTCTGGTCTCCTCCTTCAGTCTCACCATAATCCTCCAATGGTACCTCAGTGCTCTCCTCCTTTGTCTCCTCATAAGTTGCCTCTTCCTCATAAGTGAGCTCATCCTCTGAAGTACCATATACTTCCTTAATTACTCTTATAACCAGAACTATGTGATGCCTCTCTATTATTAGCTGGCAGTCCCCATAAGCATAGAGTTGAGCCAGATAACTGGGTAAATAACACAGCTTCTTAGGCCCCAATGCTCTAACCTCATCCTGTATCACTTTGTGCATAATGAAAGCCCAATTGATCTCCCTCTCTCTTAACCACAAAGCTATGACAGTATTGGCCCACTTTACTAGTATATAACTAGGCTTTCTGGGATGGAGAATTGGTATCAAAAAATGAAATAGCATCATCAGCTCGAGATCCTTGCACTGTGAGATCTTGTAACCATGTGAGACTACTCTATCATGTGCAAAATACCTCTCAGACAAAGGATCCTTCTGTGACAAAAATCCATGCCCCTCCAAAGGTAATTAAAATGAATCTCCTACAAATTCCAAGTCCCATTCAGCTGGTTTACCTTTCACCGTTGCAAAAAATGCTGGATCTACTCTCCCATTGTAGAAATCAAGGTAAGTGCCATCCTGTATGTCCCAAGGAATCAAATACAGATGCTCTTGTCTCATCCTTCTCAAAATCTCTCTCAATCTGCTCTATAGTTCCTTAGTAGTTGGATATTGCACTGACAGGGATGAAGGTATGGCCTCCAAATCTTTGGCCATAGCTGAAATCTCTAAACGCAAAAAGGTTTCAAAACCCTAAACCCAAAAATCTCGTGAACTACTGTTAACCCTAACTGAATTCCTAGACCTCCTTCACGTCTTTGCCAACCCTTTCGTTCCTCATGAGCTCTTTCTCAAAGAAATCGCGAATGTTAAAGGGATCCTGACACAATGGAACTGTTCACAACAATTTTAGCCTTTATAGTTCTGCAAGTAGGCCCTCTGGGAACTTTGTACTACTGTCCTTTGCACTATCGCATGTACTACCTCAATGTCACCGAGATTTTTTGCGACTTAAAAAAGGCTGTGATAAATCAGATGACATTGCGAAACCTTTTGCGAAAATGCCTTCTCTAGTAACCCTTTCACTAATTTGCGAGCTACCGCACATTGCGACTTGCGATACGTCCACCACCGGAAAGTTTTGTAAAAATTTGTGATGAGGTTTGCGATACATATTTAAATGCAAAATGTGAGGTGCCAAATAACGCAAGCTTGCGATTTCTTGTGACTCTCAAAGTTTTTAGCGATACTTTTTGTATTGTAAAATGTGCGATGTTTTGAGTATGATTACACGTTACGAAGTGTGGAATATCACTAGGGTGGACAGAGACTGAATGGGTCGCAAAGTTTTCTTTGTGGTATATGTCGCAAAAGTGCTGCGATGATTATAAGGTACATTATAAATTAGCGATGGGTGGTGCACCACAAGGTGCGATGCAACATGCATCGCAAATATGGCAAGTTGTTTTTGCTTCGCAAACCCTTCAGGTTTTTTGTTTGGCCCTTCGCAAAAAGGCACAATATGTAGTAGTGTGTACAATTGGCTTGATGCTAATAACCACCCATTCATTAGAATTACGCGATATGCCTTTTGTGTAAGACCACTCGAACATTGGACATTTCACAAATTGATTCGCCTTCTAGGTATTATGATATCCAAGAATATAATCAATGACACACTTCGAAGTTCCTAGTTAAACCCAAGATGGGTCTAAGACACTCACACAGCGGGATTGTGAGGAACTAGTGGCACGCTTCTAGCTCTTAGCACTAGATCGGGTAGAAGGCCATGCTAAAGCTCCGGGATGGGACTAGGAAGAGTGACAAGCTTTAGTTACTTACTCGAACCTGCATCAAACCAACCAACCAGTTGGTTAGTTCACTTTTTGGAGCACCTTTGGTGCTAGAACAAGCCACGGGCAACTTTGGACTCACATGACTCAACACGGCCCGGACTCAAGGGAAGCTACCACCTTCCCCATATAATATTCTCTACGTCTTTCCATGGCACCTACATCCAAATAGACTCCCGGGATTTTGCAAGGTCATAACTTTTTGATCAGACCTCCGATTGGGATGAGATCTAAAGCAAACTCATATCTCTCCTCAAGAACTTTCCAATGGTGTATCGCACTTGACCTGCACACACCGGGGTCGGGTCGATTCCCGACTTTTAGTGGTCAGGACCAAATTACCAGTTTGACTCCCGACCATTTTTTTTGCCAAATTTTGTGATGCATATGTCCAAATGGCCCGTGCAAGGCCATTTTCGACATCTACACTTTGATAGCTTTCCAACGATATAAAAAATAATCCCATGCAAGGTGTTTTGACCCCTACAATCAAACTATAAAGTTTCGAGAGTCTCGAAGGACTCCCAAGTCCCAATTTCGGGAGTGTGAGTTTCATCCTCACACTTTCTCAAAGTAGGGTTGCGACAATCAAAGTACAATGTGCGACAATGTTATAATATGAAAAGAGATCGATGGTTCCACTCATTGCATGGAAACACCAAAATGTTTTCAAACCCATTCATATTACGTAGGTTTCTAACACCCCATTGGGTAATCTTTTTTCTTGTATTGCCTTTGTCTATGCGCATAAGATCCAATACTAACACAATTTAGTTGTGTATAATATAATAACTTTTCCAAATAATAAGTTTTTCCAAATATTACATAAACTATAAATAAAAGTCTACCATTGTGCTTCGAAGTTCCCCATGTTGATATAATAGTGCTTTGAAATTGTTGTCTTCTGGCCAAAGATGAATTTCCTTCTTTATATCACCCCAAGGAAGAGCGCATAATCGCATAGCTCATCTTTAGTAGACATTTTAACCCTGCAGGTAGGTGTATATTAATTAATATTTGGTCCTTAATATTTGTTTGTTTTTGTTGCAACCCTAGCTTTGGGCTTGCGACCAAGGCAAGGGCCAAGAGTGAACCCAAGAGTCGCATTTCATGCTCCCAGGAGTGCAAGAAAGTTGAGGGAATGAATCCCCACACTCCCAAGTGAGTTCCCACTTTAGGAATTGGAATCCCAATGGACTTTTGAATTTTTAGAGGGTGATTGCAAGAGTCAAAATGCATTGGATTTAAGAGCTTTTCATATCATTGGAAAGATCTTGGAACATAGATGTCTGAAATGGGCTTGTACAACCCATTTGGACACCTCAAACACAAGTTATGGCCAAAAGAAAGGCTGAGAGTCAAATTGATAATTTAACTTCCGACCATTAAAAGTCGAGACTCTCCCCGATTTCCTTGCGTGAAGGTGGTGTGCGACATATCGTTGGAAAGCTCTTGACAAGGGCTAAAAGTTTACTTCAGACCTCATTTCAATCGGAGGTCTGCACACAAAATTATGGGACCCCAAAGTTGCCAAAGTTACGGGAGTCCCAACTTTAGGAATTTTGGGACTCCCACTTGGGAGTCCTAAGACAAAATGACATTTGGGTGTTGGTCATGTGGCCATGCACAAAGTATATTATAAGGGGAAGGTGGTGGCTTCCTTCAAGTCCAAGCTGTACTGAATCTTGTGAGTTTGTGTTTGCATGTGGCTCGTCCATGCACCAAAGGGTTCCAGTTACGCACTAACCAACTTATTGTTTGGTTTGTGCAAGTCCATGTGAGTAAGTGACTTGCTTGTCAATCTTCTTAGTCCCATCCCAGAGCTCCAACATGCCCCTCTACCCTCGAAGTGTTACAAGCCAAGGAGCGCGCCCCAACTTTTTTTCCTTTCGTTATCTTCTTCTTTGGACTCACAACTGAGTCCATCTAGGAGCTTAGGGGTTGCGTCAACTTTCATGTTTCAGTAGTATCCATGTATCTAAAATAACGAGGATTTATGTTTATGTTTATCTCTGTCTTTACATTTTTATGTATTTTCAATGTAATGGTTGAATGTACAGGTTTCAATGTTCCTTTAGATCTAGGTTTATAGTGACAATATGTTTCACTGACTTTATGTTTCAAGTATAAAAACGATCATACCTTGCGATCTTGAAAAGCTCAAGTAACTTGAAAAAACAAAAATATCTTATCAAGAGAAATATGAAAAAAGGGGGAAAAAATAATGGAGAACGACATAGTTGAGTTAAAAACCTGCCATTTGGCTTTCACGAAGCGAACAAGCCACTAGTCATTTTTAGGTGTAGCCTTTAATGCAGTATAAAGTTCTTCTTCCAAGAGTGGCAGTGTAATTTCATTGTTAGAGCTTGAAGAACTCTCTATGACTATGGTTCTTTTCTTTGTGACTTATTTACCTTGCAACTTTAACATTGGCCTTCATTTTCCTAGTTTTTGCCTCTAGTTCTTTCCACTTTTGGGTTCAAGCTTTTTGTATCCTTTGAAATGTTCATGATAGCCTAATCATGTGTTTCAAAATTTGGGGCACCTTTTTTAGGTCCTTGTTGAAGAATGTGAAACACAACCTTGGTCGGCATCATTGCATTCATTATTAGATCAATGTTCTTATTTTCATCAATAAATGCGTTTAACCATGGTATACTCCCATATATAGTTTTTTTTTAAGGGGAGATGCCAACCTGATTGAGCTCTGATGGCTTTGATGGTGTGCAATCTTGTTTGATTCTCATGTAAATTTTTGAAACATAATCACCATGATTTTCTCTTGAAACATAACTGAGACAATGTGTCACTAAAACTTGTTGAATTGGTAGAGAAGAGGCATTAACTGTCTAACTGACTTTGACATCCACTTCGTGGACTAGGGCAAACCATGAAAATCATCCAATGCATGAATAATTGCGCCTTCAACCCAACCTTCAGCATTGTGAAGATATGTCTCTAAAAAATGATCAAGTTCATATCTGCTAGAAACATGAGTTGAAGTTGTGTTTGGGTCCAATTCAAAACCAATAAAAATTGCCTCGCTAGACTATTTGAATTTGTCTTTGCTAGTGTTGAAATCTCGGGGAGCTTTCATGGTTTCATTCACATTCATAACTCGGTCTTTCGAAACATGGATGGCATCCACTTCTTGGAGAATTGAAATGTGAACCTTTGAAACCTAGATATTTGAAACTTGAACCTTTGAAAATTTGATATCCAAAACATGAACCTTTGAAACTTAGACCTCTAAAGTTTCAATGTTCAAAACTTGAGGTTCCAAAGCTTGAACTTCCAAAATCTAAGATTCCAAAGGTTGAACTTCTAAAACCTTCAAAAGTTGCAATTTTTTCTCATAAAAAAGATGATGGTCTCTCATCGACAAAATATTGGTAGGGTTCCCTGAAACTTGAGGTGTGATTTCTAAAACATGAGGATTCACAAATGAGACCTCCTTCAAGGTATCTGCATCTACCATATCCGTATCTACTTTCACATCCACTAAGTTATGCTCTATTTTGGATGTTTATGTGATGTGAGGTTCTTGTTTTTTGACTAGCTGTTCCTTGTTCAAACTTTTTGATTCATTTCTTTTGTAGATTTTGATGCCCCAACTAGCGGTCGTGAAGTCAGATGGTGTTTCCAAGGATAACATTATTGGAGCACCTTCAATTGTGAGCTAAATTAAGAACAAGGAAACACATTTTTGTTCTACCACCTTGTTTAGGGCAAGTGCAGCTTCGTGGGGGAGATTAGTTAAAGCATCTAGAACTTAAAATACACCCCAATGCATGTTTATCCATCCCATGTTTATGTCCTCACGACATCGAAAATATCTCCTTATGTCAAAAAATGAAGCTTCCCTTTGTTCTTCATCTGTTTGCTCCCAAATTTCTTGGAACAATGCAATATCTTCGTGCACCATATCTTCTATTGCCTTAATATATACAATAGTGAAAAATAATGACATTTCAAACATATTATTTGATGGTGACATGAACCTTTCATATGCAACATTTATATCCTTGTCTTTAATACCTTCCTAAATTTCTTATCCCCAAACATAAGATGACCATATTGCTTTAATACATTGATGACTTTTTGTTAGGTTGAATGAATTTTCCCCATCCTCATCTTTTTAATGGATGCACTATTAGTGCCTTGGAATGGGTAGGCAAAACTAACATCCTTATCTAACAAGTTCCAGGCAAAAACCTTTATTAATCGAACTTCCCAAGGAACACTCCTAAACGGTGTTTTCTTCTGTAGAAAGTTCCTTGCAATTATTTTGGCCTCCTTGAAAGAATGTGACTAGGGGAGCTTAGGCCTTTATGTCATAGGTAAGCATTTGACATTACTAACAATATGCCATAAAGGATTCCAATCCCACTTTATGGCCTTCATTTTTCTTGCATTAGCCATATCAAACTCCTTGAGGCGCTTAATAACAAAGCCAAGCCTTTGTTGTCTTAATAAATCCTTTTGTTCATTTTCCGCCTCATTAAACCGTTGTAGGCATTTTTGATACTCTAAAAACTCATGTAAGGAATTGGCCAATGATTATATGTCATTAGCTTTTAGGAGGTCCATTGTTTGGGAGATTGTAGCAGCAACATCATCTCCATGTTTGGCTTACATTCGACCCAACAGTGAAAAGTGTATTATCATACACAAAGCCTACATAAGAAACCTACAAAAATTTGAATAAGAAATAACATGTTATTTTAATTAACATTTTATGTTATTTAACCAACTTTGTTGAAACATGGTATAGGCATGTTTTGGGGTATTGGTGGGGTGATAGAGACATGTAAAGAAATGTCTATTTGTGGGGTGATAGAAACATGTTGCTGCCATGTTTTAGAATACACGTAGTGGTTATGTTTCAAGGAGTTGAAACATCTACAATGGCACCTACTAAAAACTTAACAATGGAAAAAAATTAAAAAAACCTAAGAAAAACGTGAATGTGAAACCAAACCTGAATGAATATATTTTACATGAATCTTTAACCTTAAATGATGTTGAAACACCAATCTTGGAAAATTTCAAACATGCATATGTATTCGAAACATAGATATGGAATGAAGGTTAAAGTAAGTGATCGATGGAATGACTATGAATGCATATGTTGAAAATTAAATGTAAATGTAAATGTACTACAATGGTGTGAACAAATAGGAGATTTAGTTAAGTGCAAACATAAATTTTTATTGAAAGGAAACTAAAACATGATGTTTGCAACATGGAACATAACATCAAAAACTCTTCAAGGTTCTTATCACATGAAATACACAAACTTGTGCAATGAAGAAAAGATAGCCAAACCATCAACACTAAGGTATTTAATTAAAAGATCAAACCACAAATAACCAAACTAATATAAGTAAAAAAAAAAATTCAACCTTTTGAAAGTAACTTAGTTACTCTAGTAACTAATGAAACCTAATTAGTTGAACTTGAATTCTTAACATTCCCCCTCAAGCTCAAATCCATTTCTAATACATCAAACATTTTAAGAACTTCCTTAGCTTGTCTGTACCTAAAGCCTTTAGGAAAATGTCAACAACTTGATTTTTAGTATTAACATGAATAAGGTTAATTTCTCTTGTTAGAACTTTCTCTTTAATAAAGTGGTAGTGCACCTTAATATGTTTTGTCCTAGCATAACACATCGAATTGTTAGCAAGTATTATGCTACTGATGTTATCACAATAAATGACAATAGGAGCATCCACTGACTATCCCAAATCTGAGAGTAGAGTAGTTTTTATAACCAAATTATTTCACATGCAGCAATTGTTGCGCCTTTGCATTTTCCCTCCATGCTTGATAGTGCAACTGTTGGTTGTTTCTTACTGCTCCAACTAACATCACCACTTCCAAAAGAAAACATGAAACCATTGGTTGATTTTATATCTGAAACATTACCAACCCAATCAACATCCGTGTATTCATGTATTTATTATTGGCTCTTGGCTTCATAAAAAAATTCACACTGTAAAGTATGTTTTATGTACCTTAGTATGCACCTCACTGCATCCAAATGTGGTTTTTGTAGTGTTTACATGAATTGACTCACCACTCTAACTACATAACTCAAATCTAGCCTTGTGATGGTCATGTAAATCAAACTCCCCATTATGTGTCGATACATAGTGGTATCCTCCACAAGGTTTTCTTCATCTACACTTAACTTCACATTTTGCTCCAATGAAATTGAAATGGTTTTACAACCCGTCATCCCATATTTGGATAATTTGTTCAAGGCATATTGCTTTTATAGTAACCATATCCTTTTAGGGGATTGGATTACCTCAATGTTGAGGAAGTAATGCAATTCTCCCAAATCCTTCATTTTAAACTTTTGTTCAAAAGCTTCTTCAAATTAAAGATGTGTACATCACTATCTTTTGTGATAATCAAATCATCAACATAGATAACTATGACTATAATCGCATGATCTGTCTTTTTCACATATAATGAAAATTTGCATTAGATGTTTGAAATCCACTTGTGACAAGATACCAACCTATCTCGTCTAATTAAGCTTTAGGTGCTTGCTTCAAGCCATACAAAACTTTCTTCAACCTACAAACCAAATTAGGATGTGTTTGGTCCACATAATTTGGTGGTTGTTCCATGTAAATTTCTTCTTGTAAATCTGTATGAAGAATTATTTTTTTTACATCCATTTGATGTAAATACCGTCCTTTTGTTGTTGCCATAGCAATCATTGTTTTTATAGTTGTCATTTTTTGCAACTAGACTATAGGTCTCTTCATAGTCTATGCCATAAGTTTGGGCATAACCTTTGGCAACTAATCTTGTTTTATATCTCCTCATAGATCCATTTGCATTGTGCTTGACTTTGTACACCCATTTGCACCTAATTGCTTTCTTGTCCTTTGGTAAATCACCCAATTCCCAAATAACATTAGCATCCAAGGTCGCCATCTTTTCAACCATGGCATTGTCCCACTTAAGGTTTCCAACTGCATGTTCAAAACTAGTGTGTTCAACCTCTTGTATAACTCTCACCATGTATGCGTAATGATGAGTTACAAAACCATCATATGTGAGTCTTTGTACATGGTACTTGATTCATGTGGATTTTCGTATTCCACTGTTGTTGTTAAGTGTTTCCAAAGCTTTCTTGGCCATTTGAGCTTCATGAATAGTAATTGAAAGGATTTTTTATTCTTCACCCACACTTTTCTCTAAATCACTTGACTCACCATCTACATGAAAATTTCTAGATGATGTTTAAAAACTACCATGTAAAATATTTGAAAATCTTAATCTTCATTTCCAAGGAGTGCTACTGGACCCATTAATTAAAGACTTTTGTGATCCACTAATTAATTGTGATTTTTGTTCCACATTTGATGAAACATCACCATTTTTAGCCTTTCCAACTTCTATTATCTTCAGTGGTGAGTACTAACTAACCATCTCACGAAACACAACATCTCTACTCACTTGCAACTTTCGAGTGGAAGGGTTGAAGCATCTATACCCTTTTTGTTATAAGGAATATCCAATGAAAATACATTTTTCAGCTTTTGGGTCTAGTTTTGATCTCTTTTCATCAAGAACATGCACGTATGTAATGGAATTAAACACTTTGAGGTGTGAGACATTTGGTTTTTTGCTTGTGAATTTTTCTTCGGGTTTCATGCCATGAACTACTGCCATGGGTGTTCGATTCATGATATAGATTATAGTTGTTGTTGTTTCAGCCCAAAAGTAATTTGGCAAATTCTTTTCATTCAACATGGCACATGTTATTTATGTAATGTGCATGTTCTTCTTTTCACCAATTCCATTCTGTTATGGGGAATAACTACATGAATTTTTCCTTTGAATTCCATGTTCCTTCAAATATTCATTGAATTCATTTGAAAAATACTCTCCCCCTCCATCAGACCTTAATTTGATGCTCACACCTTTTCCTTATCCACCATTACTTTGAAATTCAAAAACTGTTGTATCACTTCACCTTTGTGTTTCATGAAGTAGACCCACACCTTCCTTGTGTGGCCATCAATGAAACTCATGTAGTATCTACATCCTCCAATGGATTTTGTTTTTGTGGTCCACACATCTTAGTGGATCATTTCCAAAGGTTTGGAACTTACATGAATTGTTTGAACTGGGATTGGATGCCTAGCTTCCTTCCCCAATTGGCATGCTTCATAAACTTTTAACATCATTTCTTTTGTTCCAAATTTGGGAAAACCTCCAACAAGATTTTGTTTCTCAATCAATTTAAGATGTTGGAAATTAACATGGCTAACCTGCTTATGCCAAATTCCAATGTCTCCAGCTCCTTTTCCATGTGTGAATAACATGGAATTCACCTTAGGCATGTTCACATCCAAGGTGAACATTCGTCCATTGTTTTTTCCCTTTTGTAATCAATTTGCTTTGGTTCTTCATGTCTTCCACAAAACATCCATTAAGGTTGAATGTCACGTGTAAACCTTGTTGCACCATCTGGCCTACCAAAATTAATTTTTTTGTTATGGTTAAAACATAAAGTACATCTTTCAAATACTTTGTTTGCCCATCTTGCATGGACAACAACACCTTGCTAATTTGTGTGATGGGATGTGTAGTGTCATCACAAGTTTTCACAAACCTGGTTTTCAAATCCCTTGTGTCTCTAAACCATTCTCCATGGCTAGTCATGTGGTTTGAAGCTCCAAAATCACCAAACATTATTATCTAGTACACCTCCTATCATTGAATATGCCATGTGTTGCATCACAAATAGTTGCTCATCACCTTGATTGCTAATTGATGCATAATTCCTTTGCAACAATTTTCCATTTCATGCATCATGCTCCTTTTGATAACAATTATTTGCCATGTGCCCAGGTTTCCCACAATAATAGTAGTTTGAATCGCTATTTGGTTGTTGACCTTGATGACTTCTACCATGACCTCCACGACTTCCTCTTCCTCTAAAGTTTCCTTGTCCACCTCTATGAAGTTGACCTTCATGTTGATGTTGTCCACCATGCGAGCTTTCGTGTCGACCTCGAAATCAGGTTTTATCACCTCTACTTCTACCTCTATTAATATTTGAATATAAAACATTTTCTTGTGATCCTACATTGGATGAAGTACCAACAATTATCATCTCTTCACTTATAAGTAAGGTTATCAAGTCTTGAAAATTGGAAAATGTTTTTAAAATTACAATTGAAATATGGAACTGGTTATACTATTTTCTAAGTCCATTTAAAGTCACGGCCACTAAATCTTCATCATCTACAAGGGCTCCTACAGATGTAAGAGCATTTGCAAGGTTTTTCACCTTTGTAAAGTAGTCACTGATGTTCATCTTGTTTTTCTGTAGATTATGCAATTCTTGTTTGAGTAGCATTTTGCGAACTTGTGTATTGGTGCTATACATCTTCACCAATGTATCACAAGCTTGCTTGGGTGATTTTTCATCTTGAATATGCACAATCATGGAATCAAACACACTCACAAAAAGCCAATACAAAATTTTCCTAACTTTTTCATTCCAAGTTTTATTGGCTTGAATTTGTTATTGTGTGGGGTTTTCTGGGAGATGAGGTTTTTTCTCATCACTAATTATGAACTCCCAATAGCCATTCCCCATAAAAAAACTCATAGTCCTAAATTTCCACACTTGGAAATTGTTTTTGTCTAATTTCTCAATTGCAATTTGAGAAAGATTTCGACCATCTTTAAAGGCAACACTCAATGTCTTCTTGGGGTTTCACAAATGATTTGTTTCAAAAAATGATTTAATTTCCTTCCTTGGGTTTGTAGGGTTAGGATTAGGGTTTTGCTTCCTTAAGTTTCTAGGATTAGGGTTAAGGTTAGGGTGAGAGTTGAACAAGATGAACCTTGCATATATATGTATGTTTTGAATATTATACCAAATTTTATACTACACATAGGTTTGACGTATATGTACGTATTTTGTATAATATTTTGTATGGTATTAAGTACATGACTACATACCAAACTTTTATATGAAGGTCTTGATGACATATTTGTGCTTCACAATCTTCAAACTCCTTCTTTCAAGTTTTCCAAATTGTATTCACTCGACTTCAAAATTTGTTTTGATGTCTTCTCAATGTAAATTTTTATCACAACAACTTTGCAAAGCTACACCATTCACATATGACCTTGGATCGATTTAGAATTTTGATGAAACATGAAAAACTATGTCTACTACCATCTTTCAAAATTTTAGATAATTTAACTTCATAAAATGAAAGATCTTCCTACTTCCTTGAAATCACCTCCAACTGGGACCTAAACACAAAATGATTTACAATTCACTTTCAAAAACTCCAAACTCCTTGAGATTTTGGGAGACACATTAGATATATGTCTTTTATATTTTTTCCAAAATTTCAATTCTATTGATGATGATCACAAAGAGTTATCATTTTCAAAAGAAACTAACTTCAAAATTAAAGCTAAAATTTTAGATACTTGGATTTTTCTCAATACATATCCAAATGATATGAAATTTCTCACATTTATAATCCTTTATGATCTATAAGATCCAAAGTTGCAAATCCAAAAATGTTCAAACAAAGGAGATATGAACAAAAAATTAGATTTGACACAAAGTCTTCAAAAGTTCATAACACTCACAAAACATATCCTTTTCTTTTGGAATTTTGAAAATATAAGCGTTTTATAGTCTTCTATAATCTCTCCAAGTTTCACTCCTAGATATTTTCATAGTAGATCGAGATCTAGATTTTAAAACATTACTTCCATAACCTTTGATATGTTAATCTCCTCTCACCTCTTTTCATTTCTTTTTCTTCACATTCTTTCCTTTCTTTGTTTCTTTTTTGCATTTGAAAAATTCCTATGATATTACTAGAGATTCTCAAGCTCTAGTTCTAAAGGATTTCTAATTCTAGATCTCTTTCAACTTTCTCATCAAACAACCTAAGCTCTAATACCATGTTAACAAATAGGAGATTTAGTCAAGTGTAAACATAAATCTTTATTGAAAGGAAACTAAAACATGATGATCACAACATGGAACATAACATCAAAAACTCCTCAAGGTTCTTGTCACATGAAATGCACAAATTTGTGCAATGAAAAAAAGAAAGCCAAATCATCAACACCAAGGTATTTAATGAAAAGACCAAACCACAAATAACCAAATTAATATAAGTTAAAAAAATTTCAACCCTGTGAAAGTAACTTAATTACTTTCCTACTTTAGTAACTACTGAAACCTAGCTAGTTGAACTTGAAATTTCAACAAATGGATCAATATGGTAAGAATAATTGAGCACCACTTTGTTTCTTTGCACGAATTTTCCAAATGCGTAATAGGAAACAATGTTGAAGTTTGGATTTTGAACAAATGCACCTAAACTTTTTGCAAATTCTTTTTTATTTTATGCTTTCTAGTCCCAATCAAGAAGATTACATTGCTGTAGATGCCAAATGCCCGATGTTTTTACAATTTTCCCAATAAACATTGGTTTCCATTTCAAGAGTTCCCGAAACTCTATATTTGCCTTTTGCCAGGCCTTTTTTTCATAAAACACCTTATCAAGTTTTTTTTTTTTTTTTTCCCTTTCTCCATCGTCTCCTTTTGGTTTTTTGGGAGTTGATGTTGGGGTATGTAACACCTTTGGATTAGTACCCCAATTTCCTAATGGTGAAACTTTATCCAAACATCCATTTGTTTTGATTTTCCACTCTTCAGATTGTGATTTGAATGTAAAGACCTTAAAAGGTAAATGCATTCAAAGATGAAACATATTATATCACAAAAACATGCCAATTAAAACCTACTAAAACATGGTGATGAACAACTTTGAAACACGGCTATCATAAATCATCAGTTTTTATTCTAGGTTTGTTAACTGTGAAAGTTGAAACATGATTGTGTCCATGATTAAAGGATGAAATTTTTATAAATGTGTTTCAAAACATGATAGTTGTTAAGGAATTTTATAATTTGCCACTGAAACATAAACTTACTCATTAGTATTGTAACATGTTTCTTTGGAATTGATAAAATGTTGAAACACAAAATGATATAATGTTGAAACATGACTAAAACATGGAATTGATAAAATGTTGAAACACGATTAAAACATGATATTTTTGTTGGAGAAGTTTGAAACTTTTGGAATATTGGGGACAAAAAGATATATTGAAACATGTTTCACATGAATTCATATGGGCTGCTTTTCAATTGAACACCAAAAATTAAACTAGTACTTTGTGAGCATTTTACGATTGTTAAATGAATCTTATCGAAACTTAAAGAAACATTACAATGTTACATATTCAAATAGAAAAGTGTGATCCAATACCATTGAGTTGTGATTTCTTCGGAGTGATAGGTTTCAACAAAACAAGGTGTTTGAAAATCCTTTCTGGCTGCAAAACTTGTTAGATTACTTGGCCTCCATGTTTCATGAGGTGTTTTTTATAGACGATAACGAATTTTTTTTCAATTTCGTTGTGAATTTCCAAGGCTGGGATTTTCTCCTTCTTGTATTTGTGTTCATATATCTATACTGGTATATCTATATCTATTCATATATCTATATATCTAAAGCTAATATAGTTGAAGGGTGATTACTCCTTGGTTTCAACAATGTATTCACTTTTGCCTTATATTCTAAAATGTTTCCACCTTTCGTAGGATACACACCCTTCATTGCATTTCTTAATGGTGGGTATAACATTAGTTTGAGAGGATTCCTTTTAGAATGCACATGTTTATCACACCCCTTCTTTCAGTGCTCATTGATCCTCATCTTCAAGTTCTTCTTACAATGACAATAAACACAAATAAATTCATTTTTGTCCTCTTGGCAATGACTATGGCATTCCTTAAGTAATTGTAACCACTTTTCATGTATGTCTCCATGAAAATTGTTTTGTTTATTTTCACAATTTTTATTATCATGTTTGTTGATTTGTTTTCCATGTTTCCTCCCTTCTATAAGGACTAATTCGACTTCTATGTTAAGAACAATGTAAGATTGGAAGAAAGAGTGTTATGCGTGGATCACCTTATGTTTGAGTTAGAGGAAGAAAGCTCATAGTTGTAAGAAAACCAATAAATTCTATAAAAAAATTAAACTTTAACTAAATCGAAACTTGGGTGTGCTTGTTTGTTCATTGTGATGATTGACACATAACACATTTCGTTTGTAATCAATTCGTACCTAACCTTTGAAACCTATTCTAATACTTTCATTAATTGTTTTGATAAAATAGTTTGGCGAAAGTTAGATGAAGCATGGGAAAGTTGAAAAAGGTCTAAAACATTATGGGTGGGTTATGGGGCATGGATGGGGATTGCATGGGGGAACATGGAAGATGGGCACATGGGGTCGACACAGTGTTCTTGAAACATTACATGTTTTAAGGGCTTGTGTTGCCTAGGCATCGAAATGCGCATTGGGTTGCTTGCCAAAACGTAACATGTTTTGATGGGTGGTAAGTTTCAAGGTTCAAGTTTTGAAACTCATGTTTCATGGTGTCCAATTTTTGACTGGTCGAAACAAGCATCAAGCCACCATCAAAACATGACATTTTTTCGTGTCGGCTTGCTCTAGGGGCCACATTGCCCATGCGTGAAAACTTGCGTGAAATAGCCTCGAAGTAAATGATGCATTTATGACTTGTCATTGAAATCACATTTGGGGGGCGGGTTACAAGGTGTTGGAATGAATCAACAATCATCTTAACATTTAATTGGATAGTGCAAGTGCTTAAATTAACTAATGTGACAGTAATGGTCAATTGTTAACCCCAAAGAAGAAGATATTACTGAATTATAATTACCAAAATAGTTATTCAAAGTGTTTAATTATTCATGTTCTATATGTAATTCATACAAGTCAATTATTGACCCTTTTTAGCATATCATCCATCTCATAAGCAGTGATATTTTTTTCAGTGATATTTTTTTCAATTTGCTGATGTTGCATCATTGGCTACCATCTCAAGGGAAATAGAGCATTTAATGGTGACAAGTTTTCAAAATGCTACCAAATTACAATTAGAGTCCAAATGTGATGATCCCCCCCTTCTCCTCAAGATATGGCTATTTAGAAAGAGAAAATGGGAATATTGAATAATAATATTCCTAAATTGTTCTTTGCATGCATTTTGACAAAAGTTTGCATTAAAAAAACATTGCTCCTAATATTCCAAGATTAACAAATTTCATGGAAATTTAAACATGTGATGTATTGTAAAATTTATATCGATCAAATCAATGTTTTTTACTAATTTTTGGCCCCCAATGCAAAGAGACCATGTTGTTTGGGGTTTCAAAATTGTGTTGCAAAATCAAAGAATTTGATTGGAAATTGTTTGTTTGGATGGTTGGAAACATAATGCCTATGATTATTTCCTCCCACCTATTGTTGATTGATTGATTTAACCTATTGGGTAGGATGACAACCTTCTGAAACTTAACCAAAAAATCACTACATTATTTTTGCCTAAAGTCCTCCCCTTCTAGCCTACATAGCTGAGTCAAGTAAAAAAGGTTATATCAATTTTATCATGCGCGTGCGCAAAATTCTGTTTGTTTTTTTTTTGTGTGTGTGATGCACTTATCAACAAGATCCATCAGCACCAAATAATTAGAATAAAATTAAGAAAGAACTTGAACTTTGGATGCACCCACAACTCATTAATAGAAATCATGTGTTATCATAGTAGTGGGGCCAGTTGCACACTCCATTATCAAATATTTAATTAATTTTCAAAAACTCAATTTGATAAACATTTTTAAATCATTTTTATTTGATGTACATTGAGATCAACATTCTTTTAGAAGCCTCGGGGCACTCTTTGTAACCTTACCTTCAATGTTAAATCATGGCAACTGCAAAGCTATTTTATATATTAAAGCAACAGTGGTGTCTGTCTGGGCAGTGCCTGGAAAATTCTTCCAGTCATAACTTCCCTAGATGTAACTGACTCCAGAGAAAAAAGAAATCAGGGGCAGTTTGATTTTTTGAGGAGTTTCCCCAGATGTAACTTCCCTAGATGTAATTGACTCCAGAAAAAAAAGAAATCAGGGGCAGTCTGATTTTTTGAGGCAAAAGATTTGGTAGACCAGAAAAAAAAAATTTAGGCCTTGGACAGCCTAGAATTTTTTTTTTTTTGTTTTTTTGTATTGACCAAGACTACCTTTTTTTTCTTTTAGCTACTGTCTGTCTCGATTAAGGGGACGGATGAAATGTCCGTCCGGTTTGATGACGAGACGAATTTAAGGGAAGACCAGAAAAAAAATATTTAGGCCTTGGACAACCCAAAATCAATTATTTTATTTTTTTTGTATTGACCAAGACTACCTTTTTTTTCTTTTAGCTATTGTCCGTCCCAATTAAGGGGATGGATGAAATGTCCGTCCGGCTTGATGACGGGACAAATTTTGGGGAAGCTTTTTTTCT
>Ga0116229_10007209_pt1 | contig 17676 bp, 15 predicted proteins | sample S1TSphgellanicum_3_FD_87313 | JGI IMG/M metagenome (GOLD analysis project Ga0116229, IMG submission 87313) | Host-associated microbial communities from peat moss isolated from Minnesota, USA - S1T2_Fc - Sphagnum magellanicum MG | ecosystem: Host-associated > Plants > Peat moss > Unclassified... | reverse complement strand
TGTTTTCCTAAGTAGGCAAAAGCATCGGGGCTAGAACCCAAACCGTGGGAGATGACGACAACTGGAGCAGGCTGGGACAATCTTTCAGGCAAATACAGATCTACGATAAATCGACGCTCAACTTCTACTCCTTGGAGGGTTTGGCGATCGCGATTCATTTGCAATCGACGGGAGGTGACTTGAAATGAACCCGGTTCGGATGATATGTCCTAACCCACGCAGTCCTTGCTCAGCAAGCGGAGAGTAGGTCAATTGCGACACGACTACCGGACTGAGATCGAAACGTTTTTGGAGAAGCTGCCGCAGTTGAGCTAAGGTCTGTTTATCAGCAAACTTGGCATAAAATTTCAAATCTCCAGTAATCTTGCCTGACTCAACAAAGGTTTGCAGCGACTCCAGCGACAAGGAAAATTCAAACAGCCCGTAAGACACCTTGACAGCTTCTGCTGCTGAGACAGATTGGGGTTTAAAAGTGATGGGAGCTACCCCAAAACCAATCACACAACTTAGAGATACTAGGTGCAGGAATCCTCGCTGCCCAAACCGAACAATAGCATGGAACGGGTTACTTAAACGTGAAGTCATCAGAGAATGCCTAAGCAGTAGTATTCTTGTCAGAATACATCCGTCAGAATTGTTAAACAATCGGGAGATAACAGGATGTCTCAAGAGCCTGAAGACAGATACCAAATCCTGATAAATTCTGACTTCTGACGACTGACGCATGTATTCTGACGTATTGTTTACGGCATTATTGTGCCTAACCTCACTGTACAATTGAAGTGTCATTTCCTTTTAGAGCACCCCACTGGCGGCGCATCACCCCCTCCCCGATGAATGAAAGAAACTCATCCCCACTCCCCACAATAATGCATTGTCTCTATGAAACTGACTTCTGGGCTTGGACTCAAGAACAGGCGAACCTTCTGCGTCATTGTCAATGGAACCAGCTTGACTTGCCCAATTTAATTGAGGAAATCGAATCCTTGGGAAGAAAGGAACGTCAAGAATTGAGAAATCGCCTCAGTATTTTAATTGGACACTTGTTGAAGTGGGAATATCAACCAGAGCAACGCAGTCGGAGTTGGTTGGCAACGATTCGAGTGCAACGGCGGGAAACCCTAACGTTGTTGAGCGAAAACCCTAGTTTGAAGCCTTATCTTGAAGAAGCACTACAGAACGCCTATACAAACGGGAGGGATTTAGCATCAGGAGAAACGAACTTGCCACTCTCAACGTTTCCAAATGAATGTTTGTACACATTAGGGGACATTCTCCGCGATCGCTTCTATCCTGGTGAACCTGCGACGGATGACCTAATGAAATAATGGTTACCTGGCGCGACTCCAAGGGCGATCGCCTTTACCCTGAAATCGGGGAATTAGGTCTTTCCCCGACTCTTACGATCTTATTGTGGTCTACCCTCAAAAAATTTGCATTTTTTGCAGGTAAGCGCTCAATCAAGGTGAGGTGGTAAGGGATTGGATGTTAAGGAAGGTGTATAACAGGTTGACGCAGTAGATCAGCGAAAAGTACGCATGCGAGCCGAAGAGCCTGAGATCAGATCTTATTTTTCCACAAGCTCTGCAAGTTTTTGGGCGAAGATATATCTTGATAATCTACCCTGCACAACTCAACTGTTCGCCGTTAAATTTATGAAATCCTATCTAGCCGCCGCTATTCAAATGACTAGTGTGCCCAATCTCCAAAAAAATTTGGCACAAGCAGAGGAATTAATCGATCTTGCGGTACGTCAGGGTGCTCAATTGGTTGGGTTGCCCGAAAACTTCACCTTTATGGGAGAAGAAGAGGACAAACTCACTCAAGCCGATGCGATCGCAACTGAAACTGAAAAATTCCTCAAAACAATGGCGCAGCGCTTTCAAATTACCATCTTAGGAGGTGGTTTTCCAGTTCCCGTCAATAGCACGGGTAAAGTCTACAACACTGCCTTACTCATTGATCCCAATGGTCAAGAACTTGCTCGTTACCACAAAGCGCACCTATTTGATGTTAACGTTCCCGATGGCAACACTTATCGAGAATCCAACACGGTAATGGCTGGCAAGCTACTACCCTCCGTCTATTTCTCGAATGAACTTGGAAATCTCGGACTTTCTGTATGCTACGATGTCCGCTTCCCCGAACTTTACCGCCACTTGTCATCCAAGGGGGCAGATGTTATGTTTGTACCCGCTGCCTTTACTGCCTACACTGGCAAAGACCACTGGCAAGTGCTACTACAAGCGCGTGCTATTGAAAACACCTGCTATATTGTTGCTCCCGCACAAACCGGACTGAACTATGCCCGTCGTCAAACTCACGGACACGCTATGATTATCGACCCTTGGGGGGTGATTTTAGCGGATGCTGGTGAACAGCCAGGAGTTGCGATCGCTGAAATCAACCCAACAAGACTTGACCAAGTCCGCCGTCAAATGCCCAGCCTGCAACATCGGGTATTTTAATCCCTATCATGGTTGTTGACGGTTGACGGTTGACAGTCAACCGTCAACCGTCAACCGCTTTGTTTTGGATATTTTTTTGATTGGAAGTCCCTTAATTGTTTGAAACAATCTGAGCGCTCTGGCAGTCATCAAAAGTGACGTACCCTACCTATGGCACTTCCGTTCCTTTCCTTACCCTTAAAACTTTGCCTAATATTTCCTTAACTCATAGTGCTTATAATATTAACTGCTCTCTCTTTAAATCAGAACAACCAAAGTGAAACATTCTAATTGTTCTGAAAAATGAAGTATGAAACTAATCCCTAAAAATCGCATTCTAGACTACAAATTTCTGAATTGCTGCGATCTTGGCAAATGTCAAAGTTTCATCGCCAGCCTAATGTTGTTATGTTTAGTTGTATATAGTTTTTTCCAAGAATCTCCAAAAATTGCTGTTGCGAAATCTCACACTATAAATCCAGCTACGCCAAAAAACTTTTCCCCAACTGATGAAGCTTGTAACAATACGGGGTTACAGCAGCAGGCTTCGAGTTTAGCAAACATGACGGTCGTGGTATCAACTTGGGTAGGTCAGCCTCATTTGGGTGTCCAGAATCTTGTTCAAGCACTCGCACCCTATGTATTTGCTTACCTGAATCGTAGTCCTTGGCCAAACATTAATCAACGGGCAAAGTTGGCAAGAGTACCTATACTCATGTACCATGACATCTTGCCGCAAAAACAAGTCTTTTTTGATGTGACGCCTAATGAATTAGAACAGCATTTCCAGATCCTAAAAGATAAAGGCGTCACGCCTATAAGTCTTGACCAACTCATGACTCATTTGCAAACAGGACTACCACTCCCAGAAAAACCGGTTCTGCTGACATTTGATGATGGTTACGAAGGGCACTACGAGTATGTTTATCCACTCCTGCAAAAATACGGTTATCCTGCTGTATTTTCAGTTTATACTAATGGTATAGGTAAAAACACGAGTCGCAATCATGTCACATGGGAACAACTCAAGCAGATGGCAGCCAATCCCTTAGTGACGATCGCATCTCATAGTGTCAGTCATCCAGATGATTTAAGAGTAATGCCAGATGCGCAACTGCAAACAGAAGTCACAGAGTCTAAGAGTATCCTAGAGACAAATTTAGGTATTCCCATCCGCTACTTTACTTATCCGGCTGGAAAATATGATGAGCGAGTTGCACAGTCGGTTTATACCGCAGGATATCAGTTGGCACTCACGATGAGTGATGTGGATGAGCGATTTGCAGGGGCTTCAGACAGTTTATTGGCAGTTTCTCGCATTGGTCAATCAAAATTAAAAGATGCGATTGCTGAAGCTTGGGGAGGACCCGCCTTACCTCAGTTGAAACTAGGCTTCGACTTTACAAGTCCGATTCAACACACTGAAACTACTATCGACAAAATTTCCTTGATCCTGATCTCAGGAGGCAAACCAATAACCATTCACGCTAACAGTCGTTATCAGGTTCCAGAAATTTTGGCTAGAAGTGGTACTAATGCTATGGCTGCTGTAGACGGGGGTTTCTTTTCCCTAAAGCTCTTAAACTCTAATGTCATGATTGGGCCAGTTTTTAGCCAGGTCACAAACCAATTTATTCCTGGCGATCGCAATGATATCCCGAAACTAGTTGGACGCCCACTAGTACTGATTAGTCCCTATGCAGTACGTTATATTCCCTTCGACCCCGTCAAGCATAACACCCTAGAGGGAATACAAGCCGAGATGCCTGACGTCACTGATGCTTTTGTTGCAGCAGCGTGGCTGGTGAAAAATGGTCAACCTCAAGAAGCAAGTACCTTTAACGGTCTGTATGGTTTTGACCAAGCCCGTTATCGAGCTTTTTGGGGCGTTAACCAAGCCGGAGTTCCTACTATCGGTGTTTCTCGAGGAAATACTGACGCTGTATCTTTAGGTGCAGCGCTGGCGAAAGCTGGATTACAGGATGCGGTGATGGTAGATTCAGGACAAAGCACATCCTTGGTTTACAAGGGCAAAATCTTAGTAAGTCATACTCCTCGTCCTGTGCCTCATGTTGTGGCACTTATAGGGTCTGAGTCAACAAATAGTAACACCACTTGCACTGTGGCGGTCAATAAAATAAAAAACCGGGGAACCTAAGTACTACCCGGCTAAGTCAACCTCTTCAGAGAATCCTCAGTGATCTAGGGACACAGCAGTGCAGTGTCCCTATTTACTTAATTCTCAATTACACAACGGCAGTTTTCTTCGTCACAGCATTAAGTTCGCCCTTGGCATACTTAGCTGCAAATTCATCTAGAGAAACCTGCTTAATCTTGCTAGCATTGCCAGCAGAGCCAAATTGTTGATAGCGATCACTACAAACCTTCTGCATATACTTAATAGAAGGCTTGAGGAAGTGACGAGGGTCAAATTCCTTGGGATCTGTTGCCAAAGCTTCACGCACCGCTGCGGTAATTGCCAGACGGTTATCTGTATCAATATTTACCTTGCGTACACCGCTCTTGATGCCTTTTTGGATTTCTTCCACCGGGACGCCATAGGTTTCGGGAATTTGACCGCCATACTTGTTAATCAAGGCGAGCAAATCTTCGGGTACAGAAGAAGATCCGTGCATAACCAAGTGGGTATTGGGTAACCGGCGGTGAATTTCTTCAATGCGGCTGATTGCCAAAATTTCTCCAGTCGGCTTACGGGTAAACTTGTAAGCACCGTGGCTAGTACCAATAGCTACCGCCAAAGCATCTACCTGAGTTTGCTCCACGAAGCTAACTGCTTCGTCTGGGTCAGTCAGCAACTGGTCGTGGGAAAGCTTACCTTCCGCACCGTGACCATCTTCTTTATCGCCCATCCCTGTTTCTAGCGAACCCAAGCAACCGAGTTCGCCTTCGACGCTAGCGCCTACAGAGTGAGCTACTTTCACCACTTCGCGGGTGACGTTGACGTTGTACTCGAAGCTGGCAGGGGTTTTTGCATCCTCTTCCAGCGAACCGTCCATCATCACGCTGGTAAAACCATTACGAATCGCGGAGTAGCAGGTTGCAGGGCTATTACCATGGTCTTGGTGCATGGTAATGGGAATATGAGGATAGGTCTCCACTGCAGCCAAAATCAGGTGACGCAGGAAGTTTTCGCCAGCGTACTTACGAGCGCCACGAGAAGCTTGCAAAATCACAGGGCTATTTGTCTCTTGAGCAGCCTGCATGATAGCTTGAATCTGCTCCATGTTGTTAACGTTATAGGCTGGGATGCCGTAACCGTTTTCAGCCGCGTGATCCAACATCAGCCGCATTGGTACGAGCGCCATAGAGTCCTCCTAATATAGTAGTCAGCTAATCGGTTTGAGATCAGCGTGATGATTACGCTAATCTTAAGACTTTTTTCAACATATAGGAAATTATAACTATTGATGTGTGCCTATGTTGAAAAAGTTTATGTCAGAGGTAAGTGGTTAGTGGTTAGTGGGACCTGTTGACGAATGAACCTTTTCCTGTCGGAGACGCTGGGAGTAGCTTGCTTAAGAGAAGGGGTACGGGTTAACCAGATCGCCAATAGAGGTTTGCCCCAATAGCCAACTATTTCACAACTAACCACTAACATTTAACTTATGGGTCGCCCGGGATTCGAACCCGGAACTAATCGGTTAAAAGCCGAGTACTCTACCGTTGAGTTAGCGACCCATTTCTTGCTTGTCTATCTCAACTCTTAATACTCTAGCATAAACATCTGTGATTTTGTATAGGGATTTAGAAAAAATTTGCCGAGAGGCGTATAGTTGCCTGCAAATCAGACCCTGGTTGGAGAACAGTTAAGTTTTCTCCCGTGTTGAGAGCGTTGCGACCAGCGCTCCATGGTTCGAGACAGTAAAAGTCTTTGCCTTTAACCGTCCAAAACACCAGCGTGGAAAAAACTTCATCGTAATCTAACGTCAATTCTAGCCGACGGCTGTTGTCAACCACAACAGCAGATGTACCGTTAAGTTGCTTAAAGGTCACATCAATTTCATCTTGGCTAAAATCAAAATTGCCGTCGAAGGGGTGAATTTTGTTTGTTTCCTTGTCTTGGTACTCACCAGAGGGAATTTCCAACTCTAGCTGGGTTTTATCAAGCACCGAAAAGTAAGGATGGAACCCAAAAGAAAAAGGCATCGGATCAGAAGAGAGATTGGTATAATGCTGCCGGATTTCTAAGGTATTGCTTTGTAAGCGGTAGGTAAAAGCCACTTTAAAGTCAAAAGGATAAACTGCTCGTGTTTGCTCGTTGCTGTTCAGGGCTACGGTTAGGCTATCGTTTTCTTGAGTGACTAAATCCCAAGGCAAGTCACGGGCAAAGCCGTGTTGTTTAAGAGTGTATTGCTTACCATGAACAGTGTAAGTATTGTTGGGTAAGTTCCCACAAATCGGGAACAAAATCGGAACTCCACCTCTTACACTCAACTGAGGATTAGCAAGGCGTTCCTCATCCAGATAGAAAATTTCTTGTCCTTGTAGACGCCAACTGAGGATAATACCGCCTCGTTCTGGTAAAACCTCTAGCCGGGACTGATCTGTTTGTAGGTGAAGTTTATTCATTTGTTAGTTGTTAGTTGTTAGTTGTTAGTTGTTGGGTGTTGGGTATTGGTTGTCAAAAATAACAACTATCCACTAACAACTAACACCCAACAACTATCCCCATTTTACTCGTCTTCAGCGAAGATAAAGCGATACAACTCGCTTTTATCTGGTTCGGGACTACTTTCAGCAAATTTTACAGACTCGTCTATAACCTGCTGCACTTGACGCTCAATAGCTTTGAGCGCCTCCATCTCCACTATGTTTTGCTCAACTAGATATGCAGCAAAATTCTTAATGGGGTCACGGGCAAACCAGAATTCTTTCTCCGCTTTGGAGCGCATTTCATCTGGGTCTGCTAGGGAGTGACCTCGGAAACGGTAGGTAAGTGCTTCAATTAATGTTGGACCTTCTCCTTTGCGGGCACGGGCTACGGCTTCTTGTGCCACTGCTCGCACTGCCAGTACATCCATACCGTCTACTTCCACACCTACCATATCAAATACACTGGCTTTTTTATAGATCTCTGGCTGGGAAGTTGCCCGTTCGTGAGCCATGCCGATCGCCCACTTATTATTTTCTACGACAAAAATTATTGGCAGTTTCCACAGCGCTGCCATATTCAAAGTCTCAAAAAACTGCCCGTTATTGCAAGCTCCATCACCAAAAAAGCAAGCCGTCACTTGGTCAGCGGTTGCATCGCCCAACGCTTCTCGGCGGTACTTAGTTTGAAAAGCTGCTCCAGCTGCTACAGGAATCCCCTCAGCCACAAAAGCATAACCACCAAGCAAGCGATGTTCGGCCGAGAACATATGCATTGAACCACCTCGACCTTTACTACAACCCGTGGCTTTGCCAAATAATTCTGCCATGACCTCTTTTGGCGGTACTCCCGCACTCAGAGCATGAACGTGGTCGCGGTAGGTACTACAAACAAAATCTTCACCCGGTCGCATTGCCCCGTTGATCACTCCAGTAGAAACAGCTTCTTGACCGTTGTACAGGTGTACAAAACCAAACATTTTGCCCCTGTAGTACATTTCGGCGCACTTGTCTTCAAATGTACGCCCTAACACCATATCTTCGTATAACCGCAACCCTTCTGCTTTGGTTAGTTGCGCTTTTGCCTGATCAAATGTAGGTAACGTGCGTTCTTGAACCATTATTTCTGAGTATCCCTGTCGTATGACTTAAAGTTACTATTTTAGATAGTTGCTCTGGGAGTAGCGGTAAGGGTGGGTTTAATTGGCTCGCGCTTATAGGAAGCACGCCCGATCACATTGTAAAACCCACCCCGTTATTTTTAATACCTAGCAACTTATAAAAAAGGGGTGTAGGGGGTAGGGTGTAGTGATGTGAAAAATCAAACGAATGGGTGTTCGTGCTGCCCACCTAAAACAAAGATGTATTTCGTCATTGTTTCAATCCCACGTCTTCTCGTCGTGGGTTCCCACACCCTCTGAATCAGAGGTTACCAATGAAAATGGCAAGATTTCTGCATATCTATTAACAATTTAAAAAAACCTCGGCGAAAATGCTGACAAATTCACCTAGAGATAATTGCAACGGAAGTTTATTCATGATATAATTATGTTCGCTCGCTAGGAGCAACCCTACCTAAAAGATTTCTGGACTGCGACACGCATTCACTTGTTCGTTTTTCCGACTTGGTCTGTTGACGCACGAGTTCCAAACGGATCGCGAGGTCTAGATAATTTTTTCTCACTAAGGCGGAATAGCTAAACCACCAGCAGGAATGGTCAAGCCATAAGTAATAGAAAGAAAATCATCAAAAGAATATGCTGCAAGCACAACCCAAGGTGCAGTGAATACTGTATGGTGTCAAAGGCTGATAGCAGGTCTGTGAAGCCTAAAGATATCAAAAATTACACAAAAAAGCCTGACACTTTCAAAAGTTAAGGCAAAAATAAGTAATACAGTAAGACTATATCTTTGGGGAGGCACAATTTAAGTTGTTGCAATCCACACTTGTTGTGTGAAGTCCACAGGTTATTATGGCACGGTTTAGCAGACCTGGAATGCTCTAGGAAAATTATGTTGATCACGCTGCAGGGGAAGTAGACTGTGCGAATTCCGCTAGATTACTACCGAATTTTAGGACTACCGTTGGCGGCAAGTGATGAACAATTGCGGCAGGCATACAGCGATCGCATTGTGCAGCTGCCGCGACGTGAGTATTCCCAAGCAGCAATTACGTCTCGCAAACAACTTATAGAAGAAGCGTACGTGGTTTTATCAGATCCAAAAGAACGCAAAGCTTACGATCAGCTTTACCTTGCCCATGCTTATGGCTCTGATGGTGTTGATGCTAATGTAGCGGTTGAAAATCGCAGCGTTGGCAACAACAGAGATGTTGACGAACGTAATCTCAGCATTGAAATTTCCCAAAATGAATTAGTTGGTGCTTTACTGATTCTGCAAGAGCTAGGGGAATACGAACTTATACTGAAACTTGGTCGTCCATTCATTGTCAATAAAAATGGTGTAGCAGGTGTCCAACCAAGCAACAGACCAATCAGCGAAGAAGTCGTTGAACGTCCAGACATTGTTCTCACCGTCGCCCTAGCATGTTTGGAACTAGGTCGCGAGCAATGGCAGCAAGGTCACTACGAAAATGCTGCTATTTCCCTGGAAACTGGGGAGGAACTCTTATCACGCGAAGGGCTATTCCCTAGCGTTCAGGACGAAATCAGAGCGGATCTTCACAGGTTACGACCGTATAGAATACTGGAGTTAATCGCGCTACCAGAAGAAAAGGCTGCTGAGCGAGCACAAGGGTTACAACTATTACAGGATGTCTTAGACGAGCGTGGTGGCATTGATGGTAATGGAGATGACCAATCTGGTTTGAACATAGATGATTTTCTGCGGTTCATCCAGCAATTGCGCAACTACTTAACAGTCGCAGAACAGCACCAATTGTTTGAAGCCCAAAGCAGGCGTCCCTCCTCTGTCGCCACATACTTGGCCGTTTATGCCTTAATAGCACGGGGATTTGCCCAACGTCAACCCGCTTTGATTCATCAGGCAAAACAAATGCTGACTCGTCTGGGTAAACGCCAAGATGTTCATCTAGAACAGTCACTATGTGCGCTACTGCTGGGGCAAACAGAAGTTGCAACCCGTGCTTTGGAACTGAGTCAGGAATACGAAGCCTTAGCTTTTATTCGAGACAATTCTCAAGAATCTCCAGACCTGTTGCCGGGACTATGTTTATACGGGGAGCGCTGGTTGCGAAACGAAGTGTTTCCTCACTTTCGAGATTTGGCTGGTGAGCAAGCCTCTCTAAAAGATTATTTTGCCGACCAACAGGTACAAGCTTATTTAGAAGCTTTGCCAATAGAGACCCAAAAAACTCATGAATCGACCTTAACCAACAGCCAGTCTTTTCCCTCTACACAGACAACCAATCCCCGTCGCCTTGGCAATGTGAATGCGGTTCCCCAACAACCCCATAATCACAGAACAACTGAGAAAAGACCAGAATATCCAAACGTTTCGCCACCTAACTTTCCGAAATCACCCCCTTCTTCAACTGCTTGGAATCCACAATCAGAAACTCCTGCGACACCGATGTCAACGGCCCAACGCACGAGCAGAGGCAACCACAACTTGAATGGCAAAGTAGCTAATGCACCTACTCAAACCCCAAACCCAAAACAGAGGAGGCGTAAACGCTCTCCAGCTAGTACCTCAGAGCAGCGTGCATTGGATAATCGTCAGAATGTTGCTCATCGTCGGCGACCTTTTATCCGCATACCAGCAGCGCAAGTGCGTCTGGTATGGACGGTGTTTGCATCTTTAGCAGGTATACTAGTATTCTGGCTGTTAATAACAACAACTTTTGGATGGATAAAAAATTTGTTTTTTTCCTCACCATCCATGCAAAGTGAACAGTTGTTTGTGCAGATCAATGAACCACTGATACCCATTCCTGATCCCAATAACAAACCTCAATCACCAACAGGGCCTCTGACAGAGGGTGCTGCAAAGGAAGTGATTCAGACTTGGCTATATACAAAAGCTGCTGCTTTAGGACAAAACCATGAAATTAGTAGTTTAGATCAGATTTTAGTTAGTCCAGCTTTGTCTCAATGGCGGTTAATCGCTCAGCAGGATAAGGCAGAAAACCGCTATCGTTCGTACGAGCACAGCCTGAAAGTGGAATCTTTAGATCCAAGTCTGACGGATCAGAACCGTGCTGCTGTCGAAGCTTCAGTCACTGAAGTCACAGAGTTTTATGAGAACAGTCAGATGAAAAGAAAATCTGGTAAAGAACAACTGCGAGTCAAGTATGATTTGGTTCGTGTAGGAGATGTGTGGCGTATCCGGGATATGGCGGTGATTAACAAGATCAGTACAAGGTGAGCAATCATCATGGATGTTAAGGGTAGCTGAGGCAGATTATAATACATCGAAGAGATAAAAAACTGTAGATGTACGAGGCAGTACTCGACTAAAGTTACCCAGAACGAAGCAGATGCACGCAGATAATCTTGCATATCCAAAAGCTGGCGTAATTTTTCAATCTTTCACCTGCTACATTCTTCCCAGCGAATCCATCAGAGAGAGATTTCTTAGAAGCAAGCGCACTGGCGGCACACCACCCGTGGGCCGCTCCTAAGATGCACCCCTTCTTTTTTTACGACGGGTTAAGACCCGAAGTCGGTTGAGAACGTCTTGGACACGCCTGTAGATGACACTTGCTCCCCGTTCCACTAACCCATCTCTCTATGTCATCAAATCTTGATATAAATTGGCTTTTAGATCGCTCTCAGGACTAGTAATAAGCTGAAATGTCAACAAATCATGACTTATTGATCCCCAGAGGGCTGATAAATTCGTTAACAGAGCGAAAGTGCGTCTGAGACCCCCTTGATCCCTGAGTAGGATTACCTGTTAATATCTAGTTACAAACAAGCCCTCCACTCCCAAAGCAAAATGCAGATTCCGGCATAGCAGGGAATTGAAAGGGAGTAACCCGTAGTGACATCTCCACACATCTCCCTTCGGGTAGGTGTGGGCTTCTAAGAAATTAGAGGCAGGTGTCATTAGTCTGAGCAATCCGTTATGCAAGGATTGCTACGAATTCTCTCGAATGTATAGGCACTCCGGGATGTAGGGTTAGCAACCCGTTTCCTAGTTCCGGACAATGCGGTTGGTGATTAAACATCCCTACGGGAGATTGTAAGTGTTGCCAGCTAGAAACCTTGGAAAACATTGACGTTCGCGTAAGCGTTGCGGTAGCGACGCTCGTAGCGTCAGCGTCTGGTGGTCTTGTGAAGGAAACCACCCATGAGGGTAGAACTTAATTAATAGTTCAAACAAAAAAACATGGTGGTTCGTCCGGAAGACCCTCTGCTCTTAGAAAAGGTGCGGTTACTATCGGTTGACGGTCAATTCCTCACCACCGCGCCTCTCAACTACCACTCCCGACTGAGTACAGAATGAGCGTGGGAGGCGAGGGCGCGGAATAGCTAAAAAAACACACTTAAAAAAGTCTATAAAACCAGGAGTCAGGAATAAGAAGTTCATCTGGGGTTGTTGAGACATAATCAACAAATTTTTAACCAGAGGATATCATTCACTTTTCAAACGACTGGATGGAGGCAAAATTCATGGCAAAAGAACGCCCACCGCTAGAAGAGATGACTTTACGGCAACTACGTAAGGTAGCCAGTGAATATACTGTCTCTCGCTATAGCCGAATGCGCAAGTCGCAACTACTGGCATCAATTCAAGAAGTTGAGCGTAGCAAAGATTCTCTCAAGCAATCTCGTTCATTGGAGGCACAGGAAACCGTGGAAGCAGCAAAATTTGAGTTGGGTCAAGTAGACCGTACTGCTGGTATTCTCACCGATGTAGATGAAGGACTCCCAGATCTACCAAATGGCTATGGTGACAGCCGCATTGTGTTGATGCCTCGTGACCCACAGTGGGCTTATACCTATTGGGATGTATCCAACGAACACAAAGAAGAACTGCGTCGCCAAGGGGGACAACAGTTAGCACTCAGGATTTATGATGTCACTGACATCAACATAGATTTCCAAAGCCCTCACAGCATTCAGGAATATCCGAGCGATGAACTAGCACGGGAATGGTATTTGCCAGTTCCAGTGAGCGATCGCGATTATATCATCGACATTGGCTACCGTTGTTCTGATGGTCGTTGGTTGGTGTTGGCTCGTTCTGCGAGAGTACACGTTCCTCCTGTCTATCCTTCCGATTGGATTGAGGACGTCTTCATCACGGTGAACTTTGAAGAAGATTTGCGCGGTACAACTGTCTACGAACTGGTTCCTCCTGCTAAGAAGGTAGCGCCGACGACTGCTGCTCCTAGCAATGGTAGCGCCAGCCCCAACCCGATTTACGACCAAATCTTTGGCCTAGCTGAATCTGCGGAAGCGCAACGGGTTGCTGGTTCTCTGTTCGGCTCCATGCAGCACGCTCCTGGCTCTGCAGTTCCAGAACAGGCCATCAGCTCCTACGTTTTCCCCTCAGGCGCCGGTATCTGGGCAGTTCCTACCGTATCTGGTTTAACCATGTCCGGTGTGGGAATGTCTGGTGTTGGTTTCTCTGCTTCCGCTATACCCAATCGTCCGCGCCAGTTCTGGTTAATTGCAGATGCTGAATTGATTGTCTACGGTGCAACTGAACCCGATGCTACCGTAACAATTGGCGGTCGCCCAATTAAGCTGAATCCAGATGGAACCTTCCGTTTCCAAATGTCCTTCCAAGATGGTTTGATTGACTATCCAATTATGGCTGTTGCAGCTGATGGTGAGCAAACACGGTCAATTCACATGAAGTTTAACCGTGAAACACCATCTCGTAATACCAATACGAAAGAAGAAGCTGTTGTTGAATGGCTGTCTTAATTGTAAGAATTCATGCGTCAGGAGTCAGAAATCAGAATTTATAAGGGTTTGGTATCTGTTTGCACCATCGCCTTGTTGCGAAAATCAAAGCCCAAAAAGCATATGATTTCGTAGGTGGGCACTGCCCACCAGCCCTCCTACTCGAAAGTGCAAGATGTCAGTGCCCCTCTATAGTCATGCTGTAGTGGGGTTTTTGCATGTCGAGGGTTGATTGGTAATTATGGTTAATTTATCGGACATCATATAACTTCAGGCATGAGGTATTCTGACTCCTAACTCCTAATTCCTGACTCCTTTTTACAAAAATTGTCTAAATATGCTAATAAACAAAAGGGGTTTATTATATATCTTAATAATCTGGTTGATATTCTTATCAGGTTGTAAAGAAATTCAGGCAAACTCAGTCACAAAAACAATAAAAACTTGTTCTGATCAAGGGACAAAATTTAGTGTGGACTTTTTTAAAACTAATAACCATGGTGATAAAGAGGAAAGAGGCATTAACCATGTGATTATTTTTAATCCAAAATCGGAAGCACTTGATTTCAAGGTTAATGTCGGTTTATCTCATAAGCTTTATACTAAAGACAATAGAGGTAGACTACGTCAAGAATATGTGCCTAAACAGTTTCATGAACTAATTGCTGACGAAAATTCAATTATGAATGGACAAGCACCGTTAGCAGCGATTAATGCTGACTATATAGGTACTGATAATAAACCTCAAGGCTTGAATATTTCTCGGGGAGTAGAGTATTCAGGAATATTTAAAAATAGGCGTTCCTCCTTTGGGATATCAGGAGGAGAACCCAAGCACCGCAAAGCTACCATCCAAATGGGAAAAAGGAATGATGCTATTCTCAATTACAACCTAGTTGGTGGTAATGGTCGATTTTATCGTGACGGTAAGTTTAAAGATATTTGTCAAGACTTGGGAGAAAGTGCCTGTAAACAGGCAACTAACCGCTCTATGGTAGCTATCACTAATAAAGGTTATGTCATTCTGCTAGTTAATGATGCTAAAGCTAATTCAAATATTGAGCTATCTCAAGTTAATCAAGAGCTTTTGCCAGAGATGTTTGACAGTGTTCTCGAAGGTACTGCTCGCAATAATTGTTTAGGTAAGATTAAAGAAGGGATGTTATTTGATGGAGGTTTATCTCCTGGACTGTATTACAACAATAAAATCTATGTGGAAAACCCTGGACCAATTGGGTCAGTATTTTTGATTTACAATAAAAAAATCATAGCTAAAGATCTCACTAAATTCAGAGGCGAGTGAAAATGACAGTAAAACAAGTAACGGAAATGACAGTGGAAGAGCTAAAAGTATTAATGGTTTCAGTGTTCGATGAGCAGATAAGTGCAATGAAAGCTAGCCTTTTGCAAGAAGCTACTACAAGCTGCTGAATTTTGGGCGGAAGCACGTCGTAAAGGAATTCCTACGGCTGCGCCAAAAGCGTTGAATGGGGATGTGATTTTGGCGGCTCAAGCGCGAGTGATAAATACAGATGATGAAAGGGTGGTGATTGCTACCACAAATGTGAAGCATTTATCTCGATTTGTGAGTGCTCGTGAGTGGCAAGATGTTGAGGGAGGCGTTGGCAATCCGGCTCATCTTCATACATAGATCGCAGACCATAGCGCTTATGTTGGAACAAACACTCAAAGCGGTACGCTAGAGATTGAAGCAAAAAAAGCCTATGACACCTTCAGAAATCGCCGATACACTGACCGAATTATTTGGTGCAGCATCTGTCAATGCTATTGCACCAGGTTCTTGGCAAATAGAAACCTCTACCTCTCGGCTGTTGGTAATGCTTTCGGACGATGAAACTTGGCTACGAGTTTTAATACCCATCGCACCAGTACAAGAAGCCCTACCTTTTTTAGAACAATTATTAGAAGCAAACTTTGATGATACTCAGGAAGTGCGCTACGCTTTACAGCAAAACGTAGTGTGGGGGGTATTTCAGCACAACTTCAGCAGTTTGGTTGTAGAAGATTTTCGGGATGCGATCGCCCAACTGATTTCCCTATATGAGATTGGTTTAGATGATGTTTTTAATCGGCTGATAGAAAGCCGCATCCGGCAAATTATCTTGGCTGCAAAACAGCAAGGTCAATCCCTACAAGCCACAATGCAAAGCCTAGAACGTTTTTATGCAGAAGGATTACTGGGTGAAGTCGATCAAACCCCACAGGTGCAGGAAGAGGTTTTAGCTGCTTGGCGGCGTCAGTTGGAACGCCTGTGGAATGAAATAGAAGTTTAATAAAATTGTTAGCGGTTAGTTGTTAGTGGTTAGTAGAAAAAAACAACACCCAACACCCAACAACTAACAACGGGAGCATCCACTTTTGGAAGAAACATAATTCTTGTACTCCAAAAACCCTACTATATGGTTCATCTAAAAAAGTCTATCCGCCAAAAGTGGATGCTCCCCTAACAACTAACAACTAACAACTAACAATATGAATATCATTGAAATTTTGAAAGAAGACTATCAAAGATTTCCAGTTAATCAGACTTATAGCATCTACGCTGAAGATGTTTATTTTCAAGATCCACTCAACAAATTTCGTGGCGTTAAGCGGTATAAGCAGATGATTAAATTCATCGAAACTTTGTTTATAGACACTAAAATGGACTTGCACAGCATTCAGCGTTTGGGAGACACAATTAAAACTGAGTGGACACTCAGTTGGAATTTCCCCCTTCCCTGGAAACCACGAATTGTAATTCCTGGGTGGAGTGAATTACACCTTAACTCCCAAGATGTGATCGTTTCCCACATTGATTATTGGAACTGTTCCCGGTTGGACGTACTGAAGCAGCATTTCTTCCCGGCAAAAAAGTGATCGCTTACAATTTAACCATGAGCATATTCTCTTAAATTTTTCAGCGCGGTTAACATGACTGAAATGAACCCTGATCGCATTACTGGAACCATTACAATCGCAGTACTACCTCAAGACAATGGACAGTATGTTTGTCAAATATCACCGTCTCTGAGCGATTCTCCTAGAGAGAACTTGCAATGCTACGGTCAAACGAAGGAACACGCGATCGCCATCGCCTTAGAACAACTAGCCGATGAGTATCGTCGGATGGCGGAAGAACGACAAAATATAGATTGGGACACAGTGGAGCGATCAGAAGCTGGAGAGCCGATTGTCAAGCATTATCATGTAATTTTGCACTACGAACGCATTGCTGAGGAAGAATCGAAGTTTGAGGCAATGCACAATACGATTATGGGAAATACGGTGGTTGAGAATGCCAAGATCACTGTGATTGAGATTGATCCAGATATACCAATTATACAGCCCAACTGACTGTCAGATGGACGCACCCTCGACGCAGATAAATCTGTACCTCATTCGGATGAGACGCGCTATAAATAAATGTTGGGTTTCGTTATAAATGTTGGGTTTCGTTTCTCTTTCCGCCAGTCCTCTGCCGAGGGAAACTCTCCTTCTCCCAAGGGGAGACGCTGCGCTTTCCAGGCGTGGGGACGCCAGTTGCTTTAAGCCGGGAAACCCGTCCAACGCACTGGCTCATGAATACGACGCACCTAAAGGCGCAGTCTTTATCTTGTTTTTTGGTTGGCGATGTACTTCTTGATTGTTTCAGATGAGGCAGACGCTCGTTCGCGTTCGCGAAGCGTCTCGAAGAGAAGCGTCTCCCCGAGTGAGAAGACTCGCTACCGCTGACGCGGGAGTACCCGAAGATAGCTGACGCTCGAGTACTCGCGCTT
>Ga0116229_10007208_pt1 | contig 17676 bp, 8 predicted proteins | sample S1TSphgellanicum_3_FD_87313 | JGI IMG/M metagenome (GOLD analysis project Ga0116229, IMG submission 87313) | Host-associated microbial communities from peat moss isolated from Minnesota, USA - S1T2_Fc - Sphagnum magellanicum MG | ecosystem: Host-associated > Plants > Peat moss > Unclassified... | reverse complement strand
ATTATTATTATTATTATAAGTAATCATTTATGAAGAATTAATACATCATAATAATTACTGAAATATAATTTTTAAAAATTATTTTATAGTAATTATTGTAATAGTTCATAAATAACTATGATGAGCGAAACAATAATATAAATAATTAAAATAAAATAGTTAGCCTTGGTTACTGACTAGTTACAATAATAATTCAATTAATGTTATTATTATTGCTAAATATTTATATTTATATTGAGAATGAAAGCCAAAACATATGGGACAAACTTTTTAGTTGCACAAATAGTTTGCAACTAAAAATGTATAATCATAAACTACTTACAACTAGAAAGTTTGTCCCATATGTTTTGGGTTTCATTTTCATCTTGAAAAGTATATAAATGAAGTCTTTGCCTTTACATTTTCATATTTGAAAACATGGGCATATGGGATGAACCAATAAAAAGGTTTAACCCAAAATAAAATATGAATATTCATGTACTTACACCTAACTACCTACCTCCCTAACTTACCTACCTAAATAGGTATTTGGCTTAGGTAGGTAAGTAGGTCCTATTTAGACAGGTGTTTAGCGTAGATGGGTAGGTAAGTAAATAGGTACCAAGTTCGACCTACATACCTAAATATTGATTTAAATTTATTTGGGACAAATTCAATTAATATGCCACATCGCAAATTCATATTACACCATGTGTCACAATTTAAAACCATCTAAACATAGAAAGTAAACATTTGGGATTATTTCAAAATATAATAAAAATTAATTAATTATTGAAAGTTGGGACACATGACAACACATAATTTGTTCCCATTGTTCACCAAAAAAGTCGCATCTTATTATAAGTGACAATACATATATAATTACTCAAAGGATGAAAGTGTATTTTGTTGATTTTTTTTTCATATAATTTTTTTTATCATTTGCAACTATTGTCAATGTGATTTTTCCAAGGCAATTATTAAGATCTTAGTTATAAATGTCACTTGCGACTTAAAATTAGTTGCAAGGACTAGTTACATAATGGACATTTTCTACTAGTGGGATAACTTGTTTCAAAGGTTTTGGTCAAATTGTCTACCTGATGGTTGTCCACCTAATGGTGGTCTGCCTCATGGTTGTCTATTTGATTATCCGCTCAACAACATCGTTGAAATTTTAGATGACAAAAACCCAAAGTTTTTCTAAGCATTAACTGTTTAAAACAATTAAAGTTTTGAAAAGTCATGGTTTAATGTGTTCCAGAATTTTTGCAAAGTGTGAAAAAGATTGCCCTTCACTAAAGACTTGATCACCTCAACTCACCCAAGGTTTCGCATAATGGTTGTAAAGGGGCAACCAAAGACATAAAACCTAAATGATAATAAAGGTGCTCAAAAATGAATTAAGAGTTGCATTTTAGAATTCATATACCTTCAAAAAACCTTTTCCAAAATCGATTGCCACTAGACGGCTAAAACAAAATTGGTTACCATTTAACAATTCCCATATGGCAATCAAAAATGCCAACAAATTCATTTGCGATGATTGAAATTCATAATTGCCATCTAATGGCAACTGAATTTAGTCGATGATGTTAGATGGTGACCAAATTTATTCAATGTTGTCAAATGGTGATCAAATTTAGTTGCCACATGACTAGTGACCACAAAACCTTTCGGTTGCCATGATGTCTTTCCCATCTTGCCATCCCCCATTTTTTTTTTCCTTTCTTTGCTTTCTACCCCCTAATGGTGATTGAAACCCCTTTGCTCACCATCTTATGTGATCCCTTCATAAAAAAATGGGGATACTAATGGGAACCCATTGGGAACTTGAATAGAGCATGTTGGGAACAAATGGAAACATAGAAAACAATCCTTCCTTGTTGGGAGTGAAATTTCACATAATTTTGTATCAAGGCTAAAAGAAAGGAGCACTTAATTACAATTATTATAATAAAAAGAGAATGAGAAATTACAAAAGAAAAAAAATATTTTATTTATTTTAAACAAATCACTTACAATACATGGATGTTAGTCCATGAGCCTACAAGAATGAGCATGAGCAAGCAAGCATGAACGCATGAATAAGACCAAATCTTTTTTAGAAGATTATATCCATGTTGATAGAATATTAGGAAAATATTTTTTATGCATAGGATAAAATCTTTGCTGACGTGGAAAAATATTCTTCCACATGTCCATGGATGAATGATCTTTATGGATTAAAATATGGATGAACTTTATTTTGATTGTTGGCAACAAACATTATTTTTGCGAAAAATTGAACAAAAGAAATAGGGTTGAAACAATTTATGTTGGTTTCTTTCAAAATAATTTGACAAATGAAATGTTCAAATCACATTTCAAAGTCATATTTCATATTTCCTCAATATGAAATATTTTCAAGCTTTTCAATATCTAAACCATATAGAATGTTAAATTAAATTCCAAGAGGTATGTTCCAATCCAAACACTACCCGTTCACCACCGAGAGGCATGTGCCATTAGGAACAAAAACAATATGAGATAGCCCACAACACTTCACATTGCATGCACCAATTCAAGTTATTTTTTATTTTTGTTCACTATTTCAACCTTTTACATTTGACACCATTTTTGCTATTTACATAATCAAATTGCATTTCTCTTCCTCTATTACTAATTTGCTTAATCTATGCAACAAGCCTCTATTTTACAATGGCAAGAGAAAAATTACCACCAATTTACACACTAAACACATTGAAATCAATGACTGAACATCCATTAATCTCAAGTATATGGATAGAATATGTGAGATGACAACAAAACCTTGGGAGTATCCAAGAAATGACACTCAATTACTCCCCCTCCAACATTTGTTAGAAATTAGAACATGGGGAATAAAATGGAAAAGAGTAATTGACAAAACAAATGAATGGGCGGCGTGGTGATGGGCGAATGCGAAGATAGATAAAGAAAGTTTTGCATTACTAAAACAAACTATAAACATTTAGAAGGAGGATATGGAACAATGTTTACACATGCCATGGATTTGTTTTTTAAAAAATGCGCAAGTTTGAAAAAGTTGATTCCAAAACATTTTTTCAAAGTTTACTTAGCAATTTGTCAACAAAAGATTTGGTAACCTTTGGGAACTTGCTATCAATAAAATTCTTGAAACCTTGAAAATGATTCTATGGAATTCCAGGCAAGCCAACCTAGTTGCCACATGATTTAAGGAATATAATTTTAAAACAACTAGTGAATCGTTGGATGACAGGGTCAACCTCAAAACCACAAGACGTGTATGATAGTCAAAAGAAACAATAAATCAACAATTGAAAAATAAAGAAAAATAAATTTTTTTGTAATAAATTGTGGAACAATACAAGTTTTAAATTGAATAATGGCTGAAATTGACTAAAATTGCTTATTGAAAAGATTGAATGCTAATGTTGAAACAAATAGTCATTAGGAATGTGACAAATAGCCACTAAAAACATTCACAAACACCACCAAATTTGGATATGTTCCCAATGGTGGAAAAAACTAAATTCAAGACTGTAGATGTAGAGATGCAAATGCAGTTGTTGAATAATGGGGGTCTTCTAATCACTTGCAAGATTATAAGATATATGGGATGGTGATGAAAATATTTATTACAAAGTTTCTAAGCAACCAACCATGAAAACAGCGTACATGTATGCAGGATGTTCACATGGAAATGGACCGAGTCATCAACCTAGCCACATGGATTTCACATAGTGAAAAATGCACCAAAATAAATACCTCCAATAATCTCCAATTCCAAGATTTATAATACACATCAATTAAGATATATACCTATTTAGATTTTTCACACAATTGTTTAATTACTCTCACTACATATTTAAAGACCTCTTATACCTCCAAATATCAACTAAAGCTTGGAAAATGTTTTAACTATTCCACATTTGATATGAGGGTTTATGTAGGATTGCAATAAAGTATAGGAATAATAGTTGTTAGAGGGCATGAATTGGACACATGGCATGTAAACAAAAATGTAAACAAAAAATGATATGAAATCACATCAACCCCAAAGGGCAATGAAGTGATCACAATTACTTGTTACTCACACCACACATGACATGAGTAGGAAATATAGTTATTCTACCAATTATAAATTTTTTTTTGTAGTCAATCCCATCCAAACAGTCCAAAGAAAATTAAACAATTTTCAAAAGGTCATTGAATGTAGTGATTTAAGAGTGACTTACAAAAATTTGGATTTTGGGAGATGTTTACAACTTATAACATTGCATAAGTAGAGTTTAGTATATTTCAGTGAGCTTCCAAGTAGCAATCAAAGAAAATGAGTTTTGAGTTGAATTGTTCATTTGCACAATGTCACAATGTCCATATCTTAAACACGCTTGTCAAACACTGTGAGATTTGGAGTTTTACCCATTAGTAGATATAGATGCAGAGTTCTAAGCAGAGGTTGGGTATTAAACATCTTCTAACCACTTGTAGAATTACAAGATATATGGGATAGTGATAAAAATGTTTTGTTTAGAGTTTCTGAACAACTTGCAACGACCTCTTGGAAACAATCCATGGCCAACACACCCAACGAATCAAAATTATTAAATGTAGTTTCACACGTAGTGTGATTACCTGTTCGGATTTCAAGCTAAGAGGAGAATTAGTGAATCAATCTTGCTACGAAAGTGGCCAAAGAACGCTTTTAACGTTGAAGATAATGCATATAAAACACAAGTACTCATTTATAGCAAAGAGTTAGATATTCTAATATTGGCCATTAATATTACTAGAAGTGATGTGGAAGAGGAGAGCTCCCCACCATACCCAAAAGATGTAATGATGACCCAAAAGACGAGACGATGAATTCAGAGGACACCACCCCAGCGGTTACACTACAATTTATAATGGGTTCCAATGAATTGAATGACCCACGAATTGCATTCGGATTGAGTCAATTTGTTCAAAACAAAAGCTGGTGACACCTCTGAAATTGGCAATAACTACAAAGCCTAGTAGGAGAAGAGTTTTGACACTAAAAGAAAAAGGGCATTTTCTAACCAACCGATTTTCGACTACATATCATCCTCAACCTTGTTTTGACTACACAACAATATTAATTTTTAAAAATTCCACATGGATGGGATGGCATCTCAAATGAATTGATGTGTCGATTAATTTGGTAAGTGTACGACATTGACCACTAATGAATGTTGACCATCAAATTTATATATATATATAACCCAATTGAAGAGTAATTGAAAATTCCACTTTGCCATGACATTATGCCACATCAAGTCAATTGCTTGACTATTTTGGTGGACCTTGTTTTTGAATGGATGAAAGAAGGATATTGATGGATGAAATATTGCATGTTTTTTCAATTGTACTTCAAGTTTAATTATCATTACTTATACCCTACCCACCTACCTACTTATCATTATTTACACCCTACATACATGTTACATACTTACTATTGTAATTTATACCTACATATTACATACCTACCTACCTAAGTACCTACAAACTATTGACCTACATAACTTAACCTACACCCTACTTTAAATCACCCATGCTATAATTTAAATCTATTTAACCTACAATTTATCACCTACCTATAATTACCTTGGTAATATATGTAATAAATACCTACCTAACCAACAAAGTATTACCTACCTACCTATAGGTATTTAGAAGTAAATTGCAACAAGTTTACTTGCTTAACCTACTACCTACCTATAGGTATTTAGAAGTAAATTGCAACAAGTGTACTTGCTTAACCTACAACTACCTAGGTAACTAATGAGGCATGTAAGCATGTAGGCTACCTAAGTAGCTAGGTTGGATAGCTAGTGAAGCTAAATTTAAATGGGGTGGCAAGGCAAGGTAAGTTATGACTACCTACCTACCTATTATCTACCTAGATGCAATAGGAAGTCCCTATGTAAGTAATAGGTATATATGTTAAGTCAAATGTAGGTAAGTAGGTTACTTAAACTAATTAGGTATAGGTAGATAAGTATTAAGTAATTAGGTAACTAGGCAAGGCTTTTAGGTACATACTTACTTGATTTTTGTTTGATCATGGTGTCATGATTCACAACCTACCTATACTTAACCTATTACTACCTACATAGGTTGACATAGGTTTTAAATTAAGTGGGTGTAAACATGGGGTCAAAGCACGCTAAAATAGGTCAAAAAAAAGTCCTCAAATGTAAAAAAACAAGAATTTATGATAAGTAGATTAGAAAGTAGGTGATGCCATATGAAATTGTCCTTTTGAATTACATGGAGGCATCAAATGTGATATGTTGAAGTTTTTGAAAGTTTCAAAAGTTGTATCAACCATTTTTTAAACCTACTTTCAATCTATTTTGCAAAATTTGCTAGTTAGTCACATTGTGAAAAAGTAAATTGAAAGTAGGTATAAAAATTAATTTGGAAATTTCACTCATATGTTGCATTTTTAAAGGGTTTGGGGCATGATTTAATGAATTAAGCACATGCAATGCACTTTAATATCACATCAAAAGAATTGTTTTAAATGTCAAATTTGGGTTTATGGAAAATTTACTTTTGAAGGGCTTCACATAGTCATAATCCAAAAATTCACATTCTAAAAAATGTGTATCAAGGTGCATAATGGCTCAAACATTAGTAACACATCATTTGAGTTATTTAATTTGGGAAATGTGCAATATCAGCTAAAGTAATAGACTTGAAGTAAATAAATAAATTTTTGAAAGTAATAACATACCTTTAAAAAACCATATATGGTTTATTTGATATATTAAATACCTCCCAAATTTTATGCTATGACTAAAATGCCTAAAATGCAAAAGATTCCAAATTTACTTTTATTTGCCGGTAGGGATGACTAATTGGCCTACTTTATTTTGCTTAAACCCCATGGTCAAATAAACAAAAAAATAGTCCGCCCGAAATGGAGTTTAAAAATGACATAATTTTTTATATAAACACATGAAAGTAGATTAAAAAATTATGTAAGTATAAATATGAAAAAACTTGGCCTTCCATTTGGATTATGGTAAGTTGAATACAAAATTTGATAAACTTTGGTATCATAAATAAGGTGAGAAGTAGATTTGAACTTGATCAGGTTAATTTGATGTTCAAACCTACTTTTACACTAAAATTTTTATGTATTATGATTATAACATGCATAATTTTATAGTACACAAATATTCTTTAAAGTTTTCATAATTTGAAAGTAGAAAATGTTCATATTTCATCTACTTGCAACTCATTTTGTAATATTAGACACTACTTGCAAGTAGATGCAATTTTGTAAAATCTACTTAAATGTACACGAAAATGTTCATCTTTCAAATTTATAATATTAAAGTGAAATTTTATCTTCATATTAATCATTGAATAAAACAATATTCTTACTTTCAATGCATAAATTGTTTTTTGTGCCTACTTGTAATTTTTTGTGACAAAGAACATTTTTGTCTACTTGACCATGCCTACACCCAGGTTAGGAAGTTAATTAGACCTAGGGTAAGATAACTAACTAGGTTAGGCAAACTACTTTACTTTAGCAAGGGTTCAATTTTGTGGTATAAAATAATTGGTATATAATTTTATGATATTTTACATATTCATTAGAATGCCACAAAATGACATAAAATTCATTCATACTATATGCCACATTAAATCCATCCATTCATAATTAATTATGGCATTATATTAATTAAGCATGGGTTCAATTTTGTGGTATAAAATAATTGGTATATAATTTTATGATATTTTACATATTCATTAGAATGCCACAAAATGACACAAAATTAAAATTATACCATTCATAATGTTTTAAATTATATCATAAAATTCATTCATCTATAAATGATTCCATTTATGTCATTAAATGTCATTTAATATGTATAATGCCATAGTTAATTATAAATGGATGGATTTAATGTGGCATATAGTGTGAATGAATGATTTAATGTGCCAAATAATATGGATGAATGAATGGTATGACATACAATAATGGTGGTAATGTGTTGGTGGGAAATTCAAAATTTGAATTATAGTTGAAAACTATTTGACACGATATCAATTTGCATAGTTGAAAGTTAGTTGACATCCCAACTATAACCACATACTTCATCCATCTATGGATGAAAAGACTTCTCTTATATTACATTGTCATTCACTTTGAGCTTTCTTTGCATTATAGTTTGATTTGTTTTTCCTTTTTTATAGTTTGTTTTGTTTTATCTTATTTTTCTTTAGGCCCAACTTGTGTTTAGAAGTTTAAATCATGTAGTTTATTATCAATTCATGGATTTTTTCAAGTGAATGCATTGTGCTTTTCACATGTGAGGAATTTCAAAATTTTCATTTTGGGGTTATTGTTAAGTTGTTTTTTTTTATAATCATGTTTAAGTTTTTTTTTCTTTCTTCATTGCATTTTTTTTAAGTCATATGGTGTCAAGGCAAATGAACATGAATAAAATGAAGAGACAAGCTTATGGAGTTTGGAAGCCACCACCACACATGTTTCTTACAATTATAGGTGCTTAAAAATATTTTTCCTCATTTTTGTTTATTTTCCCTTTATCATGTTACCTTTAGTTGAATTATTTTTTAGCTAGGTTTTCTTTTGAACTCTTGTTGGCTTTTTCTTCAACTAAGTTTTGTTTTGAACTTTCATTAAGGTAATTAGGTTGGTTTTAGTACACTTAAGCACTTAGGGCAATCCAAATCCAAGGGGAGGGCTTTTTTGTTTCTAATGTCCAATCAGATGTTTAACCCCTCTTCTTGGTGCATTTGAAGCACTAAAAATCGTCAAAAATGGATTATAAATGAGAAAGTTATGGTGCCCTAATGTAGTGGGGGTCAAAAATTCAAAACAACAAACCACAACTAGTTTTTGAACACCCAAAAAACTTCCTTTTATGTTGGTTTATTGTTATTATAGTTCAAAGATTATTTGTAGAACTTAAAGTGGCACTCTTATAGCACTTTAAATCATTTAAAATGAAGAAGAAATGAGAAAGTTATGTGCTTTGAAAGTAGGAGGGGTCTAAATAAAAGAAGAAAAAAAACCATGTTTTGTAAGTATGAATTTTTTTTTTCTTCAAATTTCATTGGTTTTTCTTCTTTTGCAATCCCAAAACAAACATTTGGGCAATGAGAGCTAAACTTATGAACCTTTTCAACCATCAATGCAAGTAAGGTTTTGATTATGTTTTTTTTAGTGAGTTACTTTCAACTAAGTTTTAACTATATAATTTTTCCTATATTTTGATTAGGTTCAATTAGATTTCAATTATGTTTGTTGACTATGTACAAGGTAAGCCCATGATGTGTGTCATTTCTATTTGTTATTTAGTTCTAATTTTTCCAAATTTCAATGTGTTTTTTTCTTTGTCTAACTTCTTTATTCTAAAATAGTAAATGATGATTTTTTATTGATTTTTAACGTGTGCAACTAATGCATAATCTTTTCTTGATGCATTATAACTTAAATTCTAATTAAGTTTTTCCATTTCTAACAACTTTCATTTTTGTAATTCAAAAATGCAGGAAGCAATTATGAACAAGTCAAAAAACGTGATCCAATAAGGCAACAATGCAATCAAACATTCCAACAACGAGTTCACACCATTAGTGCATAAACATAAGACAATCACCTTATAGGAGCGTCATTTCATTGTTCGAACAAAATGTTTCACTAATAACATTAGCATCTTTAGAATGTAAGTGGGACCATTTCCTACATGGGAACAATGTGTCCTTGCATAATTTTCAGATTATAATAGGTTTTGCATTCTTAATTGATAATGCATAGGTAGATTGTGTTTTTATTACATGGTTTGATTTTCTTTAGTTAATTTTAGCTAGTGTATTATTCCCACAATCTAGCTTTAGTAGTTTTACAATTATGATTGTAATTTGTGTAGACTTGTAATCTCAACTACATTTCAACTAATTTACATAAATTTTGATTTATTTTCAACATATTTTCAACTTGCTTTCAATTACCTTGTAGTTGATCTCTTTCTTTTGGCTCGACTTCACATATGTTGAATGACTTACAAACAACAAGATGCCATGTGTCATGCAAGTGTGTAACATAAGTGTCCAAGTGGCACAATATCATATGCTAACATTTTCAATAAATCAATAATTTCAAGATTTTGAGACCATACACATGGCACACATCAAATAATTTAGTTTGATGGTGGACAACAAATGCCCATGTGACACATGTCAATGTTCCATTGGTTATAATATAATTGAATAATAATCAAAAATCTAAAATTCCATGCCCTTCTTCAATGACATGACACATGCCAATGCTACATTGGTTGCAATATAATTGAAAGATAGTCATAATTCCAATTCCACGCTCCCAAATGAGATGACACATAGGTGGATGAAGTTCATCCATTGACTTGCTAACATGGAGTCAACTAGGTCCAATTAGCATTTTATAGTTGAAATGTTGCATTGACTAAAATGTTGTCACTTCAACATTAACCCACAAATTGACATGTGTACATTGTTTTCAACTGTGTTGTAGGGTTAACTCAACATTGTCAACTATTTGGGAAAACTAATTGACAACATCATTTTTGAGTTGCAAAAAACATTTTGTAGTTGAAAGTGATGTTTTCATCTATAAATGATAGTTGAAAAGTAGTTGAAAACATAGTTGAAAAATGGGGTTTTCTTCCTAATGTGAAAAACTATGTAGTAATTAACAAGTCTATGTAAATAAGGAACTTCGAGGCTATGATGCACAAAAAGATATATTTTGTATGACGAAAATGCTTTTTGAACCAATATGCATTTTTGAGTTAATAGAGTAATTTTTTTATTATTTTTGAGTAGAACATTTTGGGGAAAAAACAATTGTAAAAAATGCATAGGTTAATTGAAATAGACGATACTATCATTACTACAAAATGTGGGTGCAATTATTCACTAGCCCCTGTTCACTAGACCAGTGAATTCATTACTTCTTCACTGGTCTTCGTTCATTACAACTAATGAATTCACTCAAAATCTAGTGGTATCACTTGGCATATAGGGAGACCTTTTGTTGTAGTGTATTGGTTTCAAAATGGGTGTCACATTTTGAGATATTTAACAAAAATAACATCCCAAATGTTGCATTTCATTTCCTCTACAATAAAAAAGGACTTGAAGTAATTGAGTGTCATGTATAAGGAACAATAAAACATTGCATGAATAATAACAATTTTTTTTTAAAAAAAACATGGGAGGATGAACTAGTTCAAAAAATGACAACGAATGTAAATAAAATATATAATGATAGAAATACATCCAAAGTTCACAAAGATGTTAAGAGAATTACGAAGAATCCTTAAAAATTCTTGTATTGAATCTAGAAGATTGTACCCTCTGTAATCAATTGTCATAGAAGATAGTTAAATTGAATGGGACAACTACTTTAAAGCAAAATAAACTCCATTGGATAAAAGTTGATAATGGGAGGAAATCAAATATGCATTTTGCAATAATTCATACCATTGAAAAGCTAGAAAAACACCATTAGAAAGTCAAGAAACATTCCACAAGCTTAATTAGAAGAACTATGGAGACCGTTGGTAGAGACGTTGAAGTCCTATTATGGGAGCTTCTAAACAATAGATTTGAAGAGTTAAAATAAGAAGGATGAAACAACAAAACCCCAAAAACACTCTCAAGATGTATATCAAACTGTGAAGTATTACATAGAGAAAAATAAACTTATTTTTATCAGCAAAAACAAGGTTGAATGTCTAGGTGAAATCATCAATTTATTGGAGACTCTATATTCGGGATTTAAAATGCTAGTTGAGGTAGCCGTTGCATATAAATGCCATCATTGAAAAGCATTTTCTTGATTTTTTTGAACAAAGGATCTATATTTCAATATTAATTTTGTAGTGATTAACATCCATGTTTGAATATCTGTGTAAAAATTGAAAATGAATTCATGGAACATATCAAGAAATTCAAGAATCTGGAAAATCAAAACGCTTCATGCTGATAGAATGATATTGTTGATTCAAGCGCAAGATGAGGAGGAATTAGAGGAGTACTTCACTTCGCCTTAAAGCTTGGATTACAATGAAGATGGTAGATTAGAAAATAATATGGAGGATCAGTATTCACATATGAAGATTTTGTGAAATGGGAAATCAAATATCATAGAAGACTTAGAGGAACAATCTAATGAAAACATTTATCTATTCCCAACAGAAAGTGCACAAGAGAAATTGTTACAACATGGGACAAAAAATAGAGTTGATGAACTCAAAGTCGACTAGGAATCACATGCTCTATTCAATAGCGTTCTCCTCAAGGATGAAACACTAATCATTACATAAAATGATATAATAAAATTTAGGGACAAACTAACAATGTATTGAAGTTATGTGGTGGAATAAAAATAAAAATATGAAATGCACTCAATATTAGACTCTTGGTATTAAACTCTTTTGGTAATCCATTAATAGTAGTGGAATACTTAACCATTATTTCAAATAACTTCATAGTACTTTTGAACTAGTTGTAAAAGAGTTATATTTAAGACTTTTTCAAGTTCTCATTGCCATGAATATAACTTTTTAGATTACATGAAATTTATTTTTCTTCACGCCTTGTTGATTTGTTTCCAAATTGTATAGTTTGCAAATGTATACTAACAGAATTGTTGTTTGATCAAAACATCAAAACCTACCAAAAGCCTCTAGAAAACATTTACAAGAGTATAATTCTTCTTCTTTGAAAGGGTAGATGCATAAGATGCACAAAAGAAAGGAAATTTTCAAGAACTCAAGTGAAGGATTCAAAGAATTGCCGTTCTAAGAAAAAATAAAAATGAAAAACAATTATTCCATTTAGTTTAACTGCAATATAATCAAAGGAAAAAAGAATCCCAAAATGTCTTTAACATTAGTTTCTTTCGTGTCATCATCAATGAATATTTCAACACTAACATGGTAATGGGTCTTGGGCTCTTGAGATGGGGGGATGGAACATAGGTTTGCCAATGCAAAGTCCAGAAGCTTCGGCATATGAAGGCAAAATAAAGCTCTGACAATGACTTTGAAGGAAATCAAGATGAGCAAAGATGGCACATTTCATCATTTCGATCCAATGGCCTATCTGTAGACATAAACCAAAACATTAGAAAGAGGTAAAAACATTAAAATAATTAAGATGCATAAGTAAAAGGATGCGGCCATACTTACTCACAATCGAGGTTAATTCTATTTCTTTTCTTGATGGGAGGATTGTCATCAAGGTTGAAGACATGTTGAAGAATAGTCTTGTTTGAGTCTGCGTCCAAAAGTGGTTTTAGCACTTCATCAAAGTTCTCTAAATGAGCTTCAAGTGCAAAGATGGACCTCCTTAGTGTCCGACAAGCATGAATACTATTCCCTATAAGAACCATGAAATACAAAAGTTAGAGACAAATTAGATTATGGAATTAACTTGGAATTGGAGACAATTAGAGAGGGATGAATGCAAGTATTTGTCCCACAATTAAGGTCCACAACTGCAAAGTTTGGAAGCGAACAAACATTAATGAGAGTCTACAATGCGATCACATGGAATTCCTTCGACACCCTGAAAGCTTGTTGAGTTTGGGATCAAATCATTGAGGTCACATTGGTGTAGTTGTAGCCTTTAGCCTTAGGATTAATACCCCTCTTGACTGATTTAGCAAAAAGGGGTGGAGAATTGAAACCTCAAGGAAAACACGGTGCTTGGAGCTAGATCCCTCATGAAAAGGGTGACATGGCTTACAAGAGTCTAAAAGAAAAAGGAAAAATTCAAGTCAATTCAAATTTAAGAGAATGAAGAGTGCGAAGACATATGGATAAGATCTACGAGACAAATATTTTGGTGTTTATATAATACCGCCGAAATACCATTTATATTCATATCCATGGAAAAAGTTTCACATTTTTGTGATGTGTTTATTCAATACTATAATATTATAATTTTACATTTTTATTATCACACATTTAACATTGCCTTAGGTGGTGGTAAAAATTACCCCCAAAAACTACAAAGGATGGTATTTTTGAGACATTCAAGCAAATTGACACCTTCAATATTGATGGTTTAATAATACATTCAACATTGAACATACCCATTTAACAATCCTTATCTAGGATACCAAATTTATCATCAAATTCATTAAATAGGCTTATATGTTATCATGAAAAATTATAATTTATTGTCATAAATAAAATATCACTTGTTAGTGCCTGAATGTTTAATGTTATAAATTATAGGTTAATGTCCATAAAACACATTCAAACAAAATTTTTGGTGTTGTTGATGTCATCATGATACATAATTCCTATCAAACACCCTCTATGAAAGATAGTTAGATCTTTCAAAATATTAAAGATAATGTTAATGCATTGGCACTAATCTTTTGGCAAACATATGTCCAATGTTATGAATTAAATAAAGTTATGATTTTTATACAAGTTTTGAACAAATTTCGTATTGCAACAAAAAATACAAAGGATATTCAATTTATAAGTTCAATTTGTAATCGACAACCATTCAACAATTTTATTATTCCATATTTATTTTATGCAAATAAATTTGTGCAAAATCACAATGAAAATGTGTTCACTAACACATTTGGTTCCACATTTATTTTCAAAGCAATGGACATTAAAGATCAACCATTGATCATGTTCACAATCTTACAAACTTTCAAATGATCCAAGTAAAATTACATGTTTGCATTTTATAATTCACATAAAAAAGATATGTTGGTTGAATTATATGTTGGTAACTATGCAACATCTTATGGTCTTGTGAATGGAGTTAATGACATTTTTAAAACATCAACAACATATTGTGAAAAACCCATTATATGGATAATATTTTAGAATTCTTAAATTGGAACATTAACAAGAGAAAAATATAGTCATTATTATGACAACAACATTGAATCAAAATGGACACCAATTTAACCTATCATAAAAAATATAAAAGCTAATAAATCCCAATCATTTATCATAACAAGGATTCAAGTTCCAATGCAATTTACAGTAATAAGAATCATCCATTGTTTTCAAGGATTATCACTAGATGAATTGGTTTTTGATCCCATTAACGTTAAAAAAACATGTGTTAACATATATAACATTATCTTACATTCAAACAAAAGAAAAACTATTTTTGTTAGTTCCCTTCCAATATGAAAATTTCTATGTGGATCCAAGAGTACATATAGAAATGAATAGATTGAGAACAATTGCAACTTGGATACCATTAATTCATCAATTAAAAGGTTTACATAATTCTCATGTAATTATACAAGCCTTGAACACAATTTCATCATGCCACCATTACCAAAACATTAATCATGATCATAACTTTCAAATGTTTCATATTTTATGTTTTATACGATCAAAATTACACCATGCATCAATAGATGTGCACAAATATATAAATTTATTGAATTATTCATGCATTTCAATCCATGATGGTCATGGGTTAATAATGATGTATGACATACACATGCACTTAGATTTTTTCAATATAATAACTAGTGATGGTTCAGAATATATAATAAATTTTAATATTAATACACAAAAAAATACATATTTTATATGTGTATAAAGTTCATTCATGTTTAGTTTTTACATTCCAAAATAATCTTCAAACTATAATTCAACATTTTCTCAAACATTGTCCAATCATCATTATGGGAGATTTTAATGTTCACATTCCAAAAAAAAAAAAACCAAGGACAAATTAAACAAGAACTATTAAATTTCATGCATAAATTCCAATTAAAATCATAATTTAGTGAAAGCATCACAAAAACTAGATTTCAATTAGACCATATATGGGCAAATGTCCCTAGAAATGAATGCAAATATGGTGAAACAAAAACATATTGATCAAATTTTCACAAACCAATTTATATTGCATTCAAATTGCCATACACAATTGCGATTATATGCATGTAAATGTTTCATTTTCCATCTAATTAATTACTCCCAAAATGTTAGCACCTTGTGGCTTGAATTTGTATTTTTACATTGTTTTTGATGAACAATGTGTAAAAACAAAATCATAAATATGAATAAAACGAATAAAAGTTTGGAATTTTTTTTAATCTACACATACACCCATTGAACACCATAACAAAACACCTTTCATGAAAAACCTAAACCCAATATGTGAGGGGAAAAAAAAAAAAGAGTTCCCAAATTCTTATACTTAAAAAATGAAAATGAGAATAATAATAAAAATCTTTTGAGCTAAATTATATCCATTCAATATTGATGTTTGTTTCAAACATTGAAATACCTCATGCACATTGCTAAAAATTGTCTATATTATTCAAGTTTGGAAAACTTGGACTTTTTTAAACAATATGATTATTTATAACTTTATATTCATTTGTATGGTTAAAGGATAGACAATGGAACTATAGTTTCAATCTCTACATATCCACAATGAATTCCAAGAGGGTTAAAAAAATTATTTCTTAGTACAAATGTGAAAAAAATAATTTCATGGTCTTTCATAAAACCAAGAAACTTTCATCCAATATAAAATTGAGTTTGTAGTAGAACATTAAATGTCATACCTTATTTTGAGGACATAGCCTCTAGTGGCAGAGCTGATTGTTTCTTGTTTCTTGCATTTAAAAGTCTTTTTCTCTTCAAATTTGATTCCTGTGTTTCTCAAAGTTGAAGTTGATGTATTCAATTTGTTATTTTTGGTTGTCATAGGTCTTGGAGTGATGTTGTTGGAGTAGCCTGTGCTTTAGGAGTTGGATATAATGTAATCTATAAATTTGCTAGGCTTTTGTTTTTGGGTTTCTTCTTTGTTATGTCACTTTGCATTTGAGTTTTCTTGTTTTCTTGATTTTGGCAAATATAGGACATAATTGGGGATTGAATTAAGGTCGGTATAGGGATGAAAAGAGGATGAATTGGGAGTTTTTGAGAGGTGATTTCGAAGGCAGATTTGGGGGATTGTTTATGGGCAAAAAGGGGTTGAATTGGGGGTCTTTGAGGAGGTAATTTTGAGGGCAGATTTGGGGCTGTTTATGGTGGGTTTTGCAAATAGAATTGGGGGGATGTTAGGGGAGAATTATGGCACACTTGGGAAAGTTTGAGAGCTAATTTCAAAGGTGGCAAGATCACACATTTGAAGTTGACATACCCATGCATGAGATGAAAAAACATGAAATCAATTGGCATTGAAAGGAATGATACTGATTCATTAGGAACTAGCAATATAGTTCAGAGTTTAAAAAAAAGTATATTAATTTGGTTTAATTTGGCCTTGTCAAAGTTTTGTAACAATCTAATTCTTTTTTGCAATAAGAATTTGTCTCCATCGATGATTGTCTCTGTCATGTTTCAAATTTTGGAACTTAACCAGGAGGTTACTCAGAACCTAACCTACAATAGAATTGGGAACTGGTCTATGTTGGAAATTTTAAAAACTGAAGCTGAAACCCCTTCAAATTATAAAACTGAAACCAGGTCACAAATGTGGTCTTTTTTGATCTTTTAGTATCCTTTTCTTTACTTCCTGTTTAAAGAAAAAAAAGTCCTCATTGTGTCTTCTCATTGTTCAAACGTACCTCATCTAAAGATCCACTTTCGATGCCTGAAGTTTAGGTTAAGAACGTTACTTTTT
>Ga0116229_10007207_pt1 | contig 17680 bp, 12 predicted proteins | sample S1TSphgellanicum_3_FD_87313 | JGI IMG/M metagenome (GOLD analysis project Ga0116229, IMG submission 87313) | Host-associated microbial communities from peat moss isolated from Minnesota, USA - S1T2_Fc - Sphagnum magellanicum MG | ecosystem: Host-associated > Plants > Peat moss > Unclassified... | reverse complement strand
TCGACCCTCTACCCCTTTCTAGAGTTGGAAGCCGGGAGCGTGCTACCAAGTTCAACTTTCCGCAACTTGACTTTGTGAAACCCTCAAGTGGGTTTCACCCCGTGACTTGGGAGCGCGTCAACTTAAGTTTATTGATTGAATGAATGATAAATATTTTTGAGCTAGATGAAAGGAATCAATGATTCATTCAACTTCCCTTTGATATATGTAAAGGGTTTTGGGTGGAATGATTAACTCATTTTTTATTATCATGTTAATATTCTCTTGTAAGATTTCTAAAGATATATATATATATATATATATATGAATTAAAAACATCTCAAATAGCGAATGCCAAAGAAGCATCATAATATTAAAGTAGTGATTCACTTTGTTGCTCTTGTATTCTTGGTAATGTAAGATTGATTTTGAACCCCAATAGTGTACCACTATTACACATGGCAAAATTTGATTAGGAATCTAATGTGACAAATTCAAGGCTTGTTTTTTCTTCATGCAAACTTGCATACACAACTTGCATCTTTGTTGTTGCACACAAAGCTTTACAAAAATGGCAATGGTGACATGGAAATAACGTTTGCAACAATCATATTTTTTTGCATTACCTTTGTGAACAAGATCTTTTTGTGTATCCACATTATATTATATTGAATAGGGGAGACAACAAGTGTTGGAGATGTGGTGGACCTCATCAAAAAAAGGATTGTCATAATTTTCTTCAACCACAACCACCAACCTTAACCCTAAACAACCTTGTTCTCATTACAAGGTTTATAATTATGATGTGAACCATTATATGGCATTACATTATAGTTGAAACAAGGTCAATATTTTCAAATTTCAAATGTTAATAACAGTTTTGGGAAGGGTCACAATTAAGGGAAAAAAAAATCAATAAGAATCAACCATTCAACCAATTCATGGCCAACTCAACACAATGAAGGCTCAATTTGCATAGTTGGAAACCCTAGTTACAAACATGGCAACCCAAGTGAAATCTAATGCATTTGGGTTATGGAAAGTAAAGGATCAAGAAAATGGTTAATCTTTTAGTTTAGATGTTAACCCAAGATATTTTTGTGGAACTATTTTTTAAAGGTCAATGGCCCCAAACAAGGATATGTTAGATGTTTCAAAGAGCCATGATGATGGAAACCATATTCGGGTTCTTAATTTAATTGAGATATTTTTCACAACTACATTAGTGACAAGGGCTAATGTTCAAGTGTAGGAAACCACGATTGCTAATGAAAGATTGGATTGTCAATGTGGTGAGGTTTAGTGTCCGGTGTGGTTCCCATCATCATTCTTATTCGTTCTTAAACTTATAGGGGCATTGACTCCCAGGGAGGTGCCAAAGAAGATGCATGTTTTTATTCCTAGGTCTAAAGCACCCACAAATTTATTGGGTGTGATCAAAGTGCATACAAAACATCATAGAAACATGCTTACCAAAACTAAACCTAAAATTAAAGAATTACGAAAGATGACAAAAACATGTTTTCCAAAACTAAAACTAATAGTAGGAAAGTCTGAAACATGGTATATACATCATAGGAATCAACGCTATGTTGTAATGTTGTTGTAAAAGATTTTATTTGATTAGTAGTTTGTTTCTTATTGTGTGATGAACTCTTTTCAATGCATAATTCAAACATTAAACCTGAAGGTGGTATTCTTCTTTTCTAGATAGGGAATGACATGATCCAAGGGAAATCTAAAATTGGGTGCATGTGTTCAAATACTGATCATGTTTCCCATTTGCAACTAAATAGATTCAACATTTGACATCAATAGAAACATGGTTTGGATACATTAGTTGACATAAACAGAAACATTGTTTAGAAATTTGACATGATCTTGAAAAAAACAAGTTCTCGTGTAAAAGATGAAAGGAACAAAAATCTGCATAAGAACATGATTTTTCGAAACATGGACTTTTGAAATAAATAATTCGTTATGAAGTTAGAAAATGGGACCTTGTAAAGTTCATAGTGGTTACAACATAGATATGCCCCATAAAATAAATAAGATGTTGAAAAGATCATGTTAAGAATATGAAACTTAGAAACATAAACTTAAAAATATATATTTATAAACATAAATTTAAAAACATAGACTAAATGATTTAGAAAAATACATTTAAAAACATAGAGTTAGAAACATCCAAAAATGACATTACTATCCATAAAAAACAAATATGCACCTGCAAAATGCGTTTAATTTTTTTCAAACTTGCTAGTTGAGTTGTAAAAACATGAAATTTGATTCCAGTAGTAGCGTGGAAGTAACTTGTTTAGAAAAATAAATCTTTAGTTGCAAAAATATTTGATGGATTGAAACATGTTGAGTCACAGAGCATTTAAATTTCAGGTCACAAAGTCCAAGTTAATTTCCTTTTAGATTTAATGTTTTGAATTACATCATTACAGCTAAGGAAGTTGTGTAAGCATTTTGAGCACATCCCATGGCCATCATTCATTCATTGGAATTTCATTGCTTATATCGAGTGCATAAACTCACTTCATAATTCTGTCAATATTGTTTGTTACCTTCTAGCTACTTGCTTCAAATCAACCAATAAATGTTACATGAGCATACTCTTCTCAGAAACATCCAAAACTAGTTTGAAAATGAGATCACAAATATTATTTTTAGGGTCTTCATTCCTTTGGGGAGTTGGACTCGTTCCTAATGTCTATTGCGAAAAAAAATGAGCATTGGGCAAGGATTGAACATGCTATTCAACCCACCATTCAATGTTCCACTAAGTGAGCTGTAGTAACATGCAATTGTTCCTTCTGCTAAATCAAGGTGAAGGAGCAATAATATTTTAATTTAATGTTTACATATTTTTCCCTTTTGCAACTAGAGACATTCATAGTAGGCCTATTCAGATTCCAAATTGTAAACCTTATAATTCCATGTTCATGTTTCAAAGAGGCGACAATTGCATATCCACCATCATCCTCTGGAAAAGTCATAACACTATTTGGGATTTCATGAAAAATGGCGTTAACAACAAATCATACTTGCTTCTTGTTTGGGACAAACCCCTAGTTCTTTCTCAAACTCTAATATCAATAATGTGACAAAACATTTCTCAATAACTAGTGGATGCACCAATCCACCTGTCTTCCACAAAATCGTGACTTTGCAGCTTTTAATGTCACTTTCAAGTTTGCATGGTAGGTTTCAATGGCAGCATTAGTATCCTAGCCAACGTATGGGAAATTATGATTCCCTATCACCACATTTTGCATTTTGGAACCCATTTTGAAATAACATACAACCAAAATGTTTGAACATTTGGAATATTTTCCATAAGCTTTAGCAATTCCTCCTTTGTGAACTCCAAAGGATTTTTTCCATTGAACTATGCTATATCATACATGATATGCCCCATATTCTTTAAGACGTCTACCCAAACCACCACATCCTTGATTTTAATGCACACTTATTTCTACCAAGCTTTTCTTACATGCCAAAGGCACAAAAATATTTTTGTGTTTGGCCATATTTTCCCGCAATCAAACTAGACAATAAAAACATGATATAATAATCTCCAAAACATAGATAATCATCTTAAAAAGGATTGTGTTTAGTTCGCAAAGGTCATTGTGCGCACATCACCTTAAGTCCACCCACATTTCGACTTGAAATGTATTGATATAATCCACTTAAACATAAACCACTCAAGGAATTTAGAGTTAGGGACCCCATAATGAAATAATCTCCGAAACATGACACAATTTCATCTTGAAGCATATCCACGTCTAAGTCACTTTGAAACATAAAAAAACTCTAGCTTTGAAACATAGATTTAAATAAATATTGTGCACCCAGGCTATATGGAATGATAAAAAAATTAAAATGTTACTGTAAACTATTGATTTCCGCATCAACATCATCAACAATGAAGGCATTTGGTTTCCAATCTAGTTTTGATTTTTGCATCTTTCAAATAATACCATCCATCCATTTGGACATGTTTTGCTTATTCCAAGATGTGACTATGTTGGCAACCGGACAACCATTCTTCCACTTGTCAAACACCATCAATGTGTATAATGGAAACTAGTATGAACATAAACAGCTTTGAGCATGTGTTACATATAACAATCATGTTTCATGATGTTTTGAAGGTTTCTTTAACTTCACGACGTAAGTTACAATGAGACAATTTACCTTATTTCATATGTTCTTAAGGTAGCATTTATTATAACTGCACTTCGATGACCATATTGTTGCATCATCATTACTTGTCAAGGAGTTTGAATTCCGATTGTGAATAGGATATTACTCCCTAATAGCATACCACCAACTTCAAACCCACTCTCTTAATAATAAAACAAAACATTTGGGTTCTCTTGAGCCCACATGCTAACCCTTTCGACATCATTTTCATGTTTCTTATATGTTTTTTTTTCTAACTTTTCGACTTTGTTTTGTATGTCTTGTTCACATAAAAAGGTGTCCATGGTTAGGTTCCCACATGTTTCTACAAGTTCTTGCACATTTCTACAATGTTTTGCCATCACTTTTCAAACAAAAAGCCCCAATCATAAATTTTCAAATACGAAGTCCTTAAAGGTTGTGGAAACATGTGTGGCGAATACAATTTTATCCCCCTTGAAAATGTTCCCATGGCAAAGACCTCTTGTTGCATTGATGTGCCTCTTCTCATAATAACATATCTTTGAAACTGTAGGGAGAAGATATAATGTTTTGATGGTAAAAACACATTAGTAGCCTTTTTTTGGGAACCCTCCATTATTTTTTATTATGACAATAGTTTTTGATTTTCCTTTTCGAATTGTTTTACGTCTCTTATCAAGAGGCTTCTTTGTGAATACCATGTCCTTTCCTAATGCCAACAATTTATCTATCTTGTCTTTCGAGCCAAAACTTCAATTATATTTGCAAATCAATAATTCAAACAAATTCAAACTATGGCAAAATCTAATATTGTGCAAGAAAGTGGGACTTTCAAAAAACAAGCAACTCCAAAACAAAGAAGGTTGATATGTGTTCAACATTCGAAACTTGGAGAATTCCAAATAATTATCCCAATGTGGATGGAACATTTTTCTTCTTTCATTTCTTCGCAATTGTCAGCGTGTGAACTTGCAATTTGCATGAATGTGTTGTTCTTATCTGTTGATAAAGTTTTGCATTTAGGTTGAAGGGATATATGTTGTTTCCACTCTGTGCATTCCAAATCTAAAATCAATAGTCCATATTAACTCCCTATATATAAAAACCTTGAGATGTGGATGTTGCATTACATGTTGAATTCCCCTACAAATGTTGTGTATTCAAATCTAAATACAACTTGGATGGCATATCCATGTTTCTTCAATTGGAAACTCATCAAAGTCCATCAAAAACACAATTCAAAACTAAAAAAACAACAACATGAAAGCGGCAAATGAGATGTAAGTTAGTTGTTACATTCCCACACTCATTCACCCCCTATCAAAAGAGCCATAAAAGTCATCATCAATGTTCATCAAATGTATCTAGGGACATGTGCTCGATATGTTAGGGTTCTTTATCATGCACTTTGGCCTTTTCAATACTTTGACATTTGGGCACAAAAATATTCATAACCGAACCATGTGTTGGGTATCAAGAAACAAAAACCTTTGGAAGTATAACATTGAAACATATTAATTGATCTGGAACATAAGAAATTCAAAGTAACATAGGAAATTCATTAAAACATAATTTTTAGAAACATATAAAATTCACTAAAACATATGAAATTCATAGAAACATAAAAAATTTGTTGAAACATAGGAACATCATAGACATAAACATAATAAATTTTTAAACACTCCCAAAACCAAAATTGAAATTGAAACCTAAACTTTGAGATTTCCTAAAAACTAAAAACACTTTCCAATATTATGAAACAATGCAAAATATAGTATGGGCCCATAAAAAATAACATATGTTTAGCATTCAAACTATCTAAAATAAATGAGAATTTGAACTTATCAAAACATAAGAAAGATAAATAAAATGTAGTCCCTGAAATTTATGACATTCAAATATAATCCCAAAACATATGATAGAAACATAGTTTCAGTACTTCTATATGGAAACCTAGGCAAAATATGTCATCAACATTGTTTGATCATGTATCACACACAATATTTGAAATCAAAACTCATAATCCATCGTTTGTCGTTAAAGATAAACATTCAACAAATTCAAGGTGAGTAAAGTGTTTTGCAATATAATGGCCATCAACGAATGTTAATGATACATCCTCACATTGAAACGAATCCCCCTTAGTCAAGATAATGCTGAAAACATGAAATAACCTGAAATAAACAAGAAATACGATATCACACTCCATTTTATTATGTATTATGGGTTTTGAAAGCAAATAATGATATTTCAAGATTTCTTGAATTATTTTACATGTTATCTCCTCAATGGGCATTTTATAATTTGGAGTATTTTTTGTCCTTGTTTTCTTTAGTTTGCTACTTAGGATTTATTTTATATAGTTTTCTTTTTCATGTCCTTTATGAGTGGGTGTTTTTGTACACTATTCTTGGTTTATTTGTCTACATGTGGGTTTTTCAACATCTTTCAACTAATGCTACCTACCCCCATATCTTGCAATATAAAGTTAATTATCCTTGACACTACTTTTGAAACAAAAATAATCTTGTCATCATAATTGAACTTCCATCCAAGGTGATAAGGAAGCATGCAACTTGGGCTTGGGTAGATCAGCTCATGCTGCAACATTTTCAATACTTTCACCTGAAGGTGCTTCACCTGAAGTGCCTCCCAACCAATCTGTAAGAAAGAAACAAAAAAATCACTCTTCAAAAATAGCCCAAGAACATAAAACATAGAAAAAGTATAACCAATGAAAATGTGATACATGTTTAAAATATAATACATGAAACATAGACACCTACAAAAAGACGATGTAATTTTTGGATGAATGGCTTTTGAATGGATGGAAATAATGAAACATAAAAAAACAAAAACATAAAGCCATAGAAACAAAGAATAGATCGTAAAATGAACAAGAAACCTTGAACTAAGACATGCCCTTGAATTGAAACATGGACTTGATACATAGACATGCCCTTGATATAGAAACATGCCCACAACTTGAACATGGCCATGCTTTTGAAACATGGCCTTGACACAAAAACATAGGACTTATACAGGAACAAGACATAAACATAAACTTGAAACATGCAGTTTACCAAAATACTATAAACATAGAAGCCACAAACACTAGAAGAAATGTGGTCCATTTTGACCATATTTTTGCAACTACTATGCGATTAATGTCCAAACCAACTTATTTTACAATTAACATTGTGTTAATCCTACATGTCCATGTAGTTGCAACTTGTTGTAATCACATATGCAACTACAGAAAGGGCTGAACCAAATTCTAGTTGTACATGTGACAACTAATATGATTTTCATTGAAAATGTAAATGAAAAGTGAACAATGTCATCCAATTTTGATTGCATTCATCAATGGATGATAATGTAGTTTTTTTGCAACTATAATGAAAGTTTTTGCAACTACAATAGTATATTCTACCACATGAACCAAGAAACATAGACCACACATGGCAAACTTTGCTATTTTGATTAGACTATTATCCCTTCAATGTACCCATCCATTGGTCTTTCATGATATAATATGTAATAGCTAATAGTTTGCTAAAAAAGGCTATTATAACTAAATTAGTAAACTAAGTGAGGTAAGCTTAATAGGTTACATTGAACTAAATAGGCTATCTACATTGGTAGCTTAGCCTAGCTTGCATACTTAGTTAATTGGTCTAAGTTATCTATCGGTAGTAGTAGGCTAGTTTACTAGGTGTAATTAATAAGTTAGGCTATGCAAGTTAAACCTAGTTAGGCTAGGTAAGGTAGGTCGGTAGTTGGTAGGCTAGGTCATTAATTAATTGGTAAACTAGGTAGTAGGTAGTAAGTAGGATAGGTAGTAGGTAGGTTAATTAGTTTATTGTGCGAATACGTGATTATGTTTTCATATATATTTATCAATTAATTAGGTTAAATACTTAATCAATTGATTAAATAAAGTAGGTAATATGTAATAACTAGGATAGGTACTAATAGGTAGTAGGTAGGTAGGTAAGCTAAGAAAGAAATATTTTATTTTGTGGATATGTCAAAAAAATTAATGAATTGATTAATTAATTAGCTATGTTAAATAATTACTTTATTAAATATAGGGTTGGTAATTAATTTATTAGGTAGGCTAAGTGGTAAATAGTAAATATGTAGCCTAGGTTGTACATGATAAGTAGGATAAATAGTAGTAAGTAATAGGTTACTAGGTTAAATTGTAAATATTTTAATATGCAGATATATGATTTTTCATAATAATAATAATTAATTCATTAGGTAGGTTAAGTAATAGATTGTAGGTATGTAGCATTGGTAATATGTAGTAAGTAGGATAGGTAGTAGGTAGTAAATAGTTAATGAAAATAATAAATATTTTATTGTGTGGAAATGTGATAATGTTTTTCTATGGGACAAAGGATATGATAGTGTTGTAATGTTGTGTGTTTCCCTTTCATTACAATTGTCCCATATCCTTTATCTACATCTTTAAACTTGTAAAGTATATAAGTAAGTGATGGATGGACTAGATTCATGGTATGCATTATATACATAGTGCATGTGTTGTTTGAGATGAGCCAATCAAAAGGCTTGTCCTTAACAAACTAAATAGGATCCTACCTACCTACTTAGCCTATCTTAAGTAGCATACTTTACCTTAGCCTAACCTATAATAGATTATAATAAATTAATTACAATGATTATAATAAAAAAATTATAATCATAATATTTAATTATTGTAATTCTAATATATCTTTTTTTAACAAATGGAAAATTGCCATGTGTTTTATGGCCATTGGATTTTAAACTACCATGTGGTTAAATCCTAACCACCCATCAATGGCACATTTGGTAGCATGTGACAATATTATATAATCATTTTCACATTTTTTTTCTAGAGGAAAAGGAAAGTTCTTATACATCAATTTACATGAAGTGTCGAAAACAATTTTAAATGCAACATTTTGTATGTAAAACAATTTTTCAATGAAAATAGTTTTAAAATGCAAGTAGTTTTTCAATGGAAAGAGTTTTTTAATGAAAATATTTTTCCAATGCAAGTAGTTTTTTCAATGAAACCAATTTTTCAATGTAAGCAATTTTTTAATGCAAGTAATTTTTCAATTTAAATAGTTTTTTCAATGAAAGTAATTTTCAATGCAAATGATTTTCCAATATAAGTAGTTTTTCAATGCAAATAATTTTTTTAATGTAAGTAGTTTTTCAATGAAATTATTTTTTAATAATTTTTTTTTCAGTGCATGAAATTTTCAATACAAATATTTTTCTGATTTAATTTTTTTCAATGCAAGGAATTTTTCGAAAAAAAAGAAAGTAAATAGTCTTAAATGAATCATTGATTTTATCTTTTTTGAATGTGTTTATGTTGGAACCATGGTTTTGTTTATATAGATGTCCATTAAATTGAAGTTCATAATGATGAAAACACTTTTATTATTCAAGCCAAAATTTTGAGCTAGGGAGTTTCCACACATATAAATTATTCATATACTAAAGGTAACTATAGAAAGGTAACATAAAAACTATCAACCACCTTAATGCCTAAGAGGGTTTTTGTTTACAATTTGATTTTGATTCATCAAAATCAAGCTTGTGTTTCACATTACATTGGAAATTATAACTAGGAATAATTATTGAAGGAACAACCAAATCTTTGCCCTTCAAACTAGTTTTCGCTTATGGAACAAATTGTTGGATGTCTTCTTGAAAGCTAACAAGGGCAAATGTGGTTGATAATTGAAATTTACCATGAATGTGAATTGAAATAAGGAGTTGAACTTGTTTTGAATGAAGCAAAACCAAGAATTCAAATTCTGTCATATGTTTAATTGTTTCAAGCCATTTGCTTTCAATAGTAATAAAAGTTCATCATTGGTTGTAATGGAATCACGAGAAAAGCCTAATTTTTGAATTGTTGATTTTGAATGACAAGTGTTGTAATGAACACCACCCATTGGAAAAAATGATAACATTTATTAAATAACAATTTTCACAAACTTTTTCAAATGGAGGCATAGTAGGCTAGTTATGAACAACATTTCGATCACCAGAAAAAAAGACAATATGTTCAAACAAAAAGGTAATTGAATATGAACATAAACATAAGGAAAATGTGGAAAAAAGGTGTATCACTCAAGAAATAAATAAAACCATGCACACACATACACATAATATGTAAACAAAAAGAATGAAATGCATAAGAATTGCATAATAAAATATGTTGTAGAAATGTAATAATTTAAAGACTAAAAGCTTTTTAAAAAAAAGATAAAAAATTAATCACAACAAAAGAAATAGTAAGAAGAAAAGGTCATTCAAACACGAAAAAAACATTAATTATCACCCCCTTCTCTCAAACCATATATCTCTTTTGTTTTTTATTTGTATTGAGTGGTTTAAAACATTATGGGTGTGAAATTTAAAACTTTACAAATGATTTTTGGACTGCAAAAAATTAGATAAACATATATATATATATATCTTAAGCTTTAAAAAAAAACCTTTTATATTTGTGCTTAAACTTTACATTTTCACCCCCTTCACTTCCATAAGCCATATATTGTTCATTTTAAAACCAATCTCAATGATTTTTGTGACATTATATGCACCAAAAAAGGGGCTACAAAATCCTTTGAATGTTCAAAGGCTATTGACCAATGTGGAAAAACTTATAAAATTCTATTTACAAAGGTTTTTCACATACTTGTTTACCTTACCATATTAAAATTATAATATGTTCTTCTTCAACAAACACACTTCAAACATTTTATCCCATATTTTTTACCCAAAAAGGAATTCCATTGGATTATATAAAGACATTATTTTCAAGTTCTTAACAACAACATTGTACTATATGTCTAATATGCAATGGAACATAAATTTTTGTTCTTTAGACAATTCTAGTGAAAAAAAGTCATCTCGATCTAGTTTTATTTTGTATAGGCCATTTTATTAAAGAGTATTATGTGGTTGTTTAGTTCTCCCTTTTTCAAAGAGGGAAGAATAAAATGGTTCTTTTTTTCTTTTCTTTTTTCTTTAAATTTTTTTTTACATTAGATTCAAGTGGCCACCTAATTCTTTTCTTCTAATAAAAAGGAATTTCCTTGGGAAGAGGAAAATTGGGTTGGCCATCCAAATCTCATCATTACCTAGGTGGGAAAAAAAAATGTTCGACTTTGGACTACAAGAGACCATTTGGTGGCCACTAGGTCGTTTTTTTTTCCACTTTACAACCACTTAGTGCCCACAAGGTGGTTTCAACACTAGATTATGAAGGACCACCTAGTGGCCATTAGGTCATTTGTTTATTTTTGGTTTTTTTTTTTTTTTTCTATTTGTATATTTTATAACCATTAGTTTGTTTCGACATTAGACTATGAGTGACCACCTAATGTCCAATAGGATGTTTTTTTTTCACTTGGAACCTGGTGGCCACCAGGTCATTTCAACGTTGGACTACAATCCACCTAGGGGCCATTAGGTATTTTCTTTTGCCTAAAAACCACTTGGTCACTAATATGTGATTTTGACCCTGAATTGCAATGGACCACATGGTCACAACCTTGTGTGTGTGTGTGTGTGTGTGTGTGTGTTTTTCCATTTAAAGACAACTTAATGGTCACTAGGTGAATTCAACCTTAAATTATGAAGGACCACCTGGTGGCCACCAAGTGGTTTAGACCCTAAACTGTTAGGGACCACTTAGTGGCCACCAGGTGGTCTTGAGGTGGTCCTGATCTTGAATCAATAGGGGGATTAATAGGGAGCACCTGGTGGCCACCAAATGGATTCCATCATGGATTACAAATGACCACCTAATGGACTGCCTTAGAAAGTTAATATAACACCTAATTTTTTTCAACGTTAAAAAATAACACTTTGAAAGTTTATTTTTTAGTACATTAGATTTGTATTTTTCATTATCTTTTCTAATATAGTCGATCATGGGATGACATTAAATTTTATTTGATTTTTTATATGTAAATTTGAAAAAAAAATTGAATGATGCAAATGAAAAGGAAGGAATTTACCTCTTTGAATGCAAAATGAAAACTTGATAATTTGTTATGTAACTGCAAAATGTAAGTTCAAGTAACTTCGTCAACAACCTTTGTTAAAATTGTGTAATAATGTGCCCTTAAATATCGATTTCCTTTTGATGTTGTTGTCACGTTCTTGATTAAAACCATAGCACATTGGCCTCCATTGTATGCCTCAAGAAGTTGTTCATATTTGATTCTAAAATTATTACCAAGAACAAAAACATTTTTGTCAAATTCACCTTCTCCATGTGTAATCAACAAAAAAGTTTCATTTTTGTTATCCTTTACTCCCCTTACACTAATGAGGATGATAGCAATGGTAGCAAACCTCCAACTTTGAATAAAACTTCTAAATTTCTAATGGAATCCATAGGGAAAAACATGGAAACTAATTCAAATTGGAATGCAAGAATTAATGACACAATGGTTGTCAACTCAAATGTATTGACAACATGCATGTCACCTTTCTCAAAACCATTTTTGAACTTTGATTCAATGCCAAAATTTTCCACCCTCATAAACATGTTTTTTTACAAATGTTGTTCATGTTCTCTATATGAGGTGATTTCACTTTCAAAGTGATTGTGGTCAAAATCGCCTTGTCCAACAAATTGCAATGCAAATATGCATAACTTGGATTTTCCATGCTCCTGTTTACAGTTTGATTAAAGGTGTCATATATATTAAACACATTTGCCTCAAATGCAACATTTTAAATTTTGAAATCCAAATCATCCACCGCAACAATTAATTTAGCTTCTTTCATTAAAATAACAACCATTGTAAATAAATAAAAACTTACCAAAATGAATTTGACAACAAAGAAATGAAATAACACTTGGCAAAACTAATAGTTGCAAAATCACACACTTGGTAAAACATACACTTACAAAAACACAGAATTAAAAAGGAAGCAAAAAAATAAAAAAAGATAACAAACATACAATGTTATATTTATATGGGACAAAAAACCTAACTTAAACCCTAAACTTTTTTCTACTTTGTATTGACTTTAAGTAATTTTCACTATGGTTGATTTCAATTTAATAATAAAATATCATATCCATGGTTTGGTGGTTAAATTATGCTGTAATAATGAACATGATATCAATACCCTTCACATTATATAAATTTTAATTACTAATTTTCAATAACATTGACTATGGTAAATATCTACCATTAACCATGGATATTGGTGAACCATGGTTTGGCGATTAAATTGTGGTCTAATAATGAACAATACATCAATACCCTTAACGTCTTATGAATTATAATTATGCACATCATGCTTATGCCCAAACTCTAAATATTTCAACCTAGATTTGAAAGATATTAATATATAAACCTTAATTTTTTATCCATTATTTACCATTATTTTCATTTTCATTCAAATATATTATTATTGTTTGTTAAACATCAAAATTTTAAATCATTTACATAAAACAATTAGACACAAAAAAATCAAAATTGAATTTTTTCCCCCTTTTTTGTTTAGATGTATTAATTGTTTAGTTTTAAACAATTTTTTTTATTCTTTCAATTAAATTTTTTAAATAATTTTTTTGTGTTTAAGTTTTTCCATTCCCAAAAAAAGATATTTTTTTTGTGAAATATTTTCTTGAGAAAAAATCTTCATTAAATCACCATATCACCCAAAAAAAAAAAAACAAAAACAAAAACAAAAAATTATGTACCCACCCCCTTTCTCCAACCACCCCATCTCACACCACCAAAAGAAAAGTCCTTGGAAAATTTTAAAAATTCCCACCTTCCTACCTTGAGAAACAATCAAATTTCTCCTTCCCATGCCACCAAAGAAACAAACCTTTGGGTTAGTCCCCATCCCAAAAAAAATCCACCTTTCCCAATCTCTTAAAAAAACCTTCTTTGGAAAGGGGTGGAATTACCCCATCCTCCCCTCCTCACCCAAAAAAAACCCATTTGAAAAAAATTAAATATCTATATATATATATATATATATATATATATAAACCCCTTGTCCCCTTTTCTTAAAGTTTCACTTACAAGTTATAATTCTTTCAATCTAATTGAATTATACACTCCTTATACTCATTGAAACCCCATAATAAAAAACAACCCCGTGAAAAAGGGAAAAAAATAAAATATTTTAACCCCTTTGCTTTCTTTAAATTTTCATCTACAAACCCCACTGTACCCCCATCCAACTTTATAAATTAGTTGTGTTTGCCCCATGCATGCTTGTTAAAACCTAAAATCATACATGCATATCTACTATTTTAAGGCAATAAATTATTTTTTATAACATAAAAGACAACAATAATACCAAAAACAAATCAATAAAAATTTAATTTCACTATGAAATTTGTTATTAAATCTTCATTAAATCCTTATTGAAGTTTTAAAAAAACATCAAATTAATTTTAAAATTTTATCTCTAAAAAACGAATTGTATATTAAATTTTACATTTATTTGAAAATTGACATGTTTTATTTTAATCAATTCTTCCATAATTTGTCAAATCTCATTTCAATTAGATTTAAAGGAATTGAAACCAATTATTTGTATGTCTATCAAACAATTTTCATTTTAAAAATTAGTCATATGAAATTTTTTTACATTTCATAGTGATATGAAACCTTGTGATACAAAAAGGCAAGTGACAAACCAAAAAAATATAATCATATAGAAACATAATTAATCAGTTACCCAACAAGTAGATGGGTAGATTTCGAAACAACCCATCAATTGGATGGGTGCACCCAAAATTTACACATGCCCATCCATTAGCTTGGGCCAATTAAAAACTTACACGCAAACGTATAACCTTATTAGTCAACTTTTGACTCTCCAACCCCTGTACTTGCTCAAAAGGTGTTCCCGCAATGCCTTTGTAGGATAGAGCCAACAAAACAAAACAAACTACCTTCCTTCAGAAATAGATAGTGTGACATGTGCCATTGGCCCAAGTGTTACCACGTCCTCAACTGATTTTTCCTTCCAAAACCCAGTCTTTTGGAATTTATTTGAATTTTCAATTGCAGAAATCACTTGAAAATCAATATCTCACATTTTGAATCCAAAATCTTACCAAATAAATTCCATTAAATTATTCAATATTCAAGAACTTTTACACCACAAGTCCAAACACCATGAAACCAAGCCCATGCTCCCCTCCTCATCAAGAGTTTTTCAAAGAGACCAAGAATGTGATCTAAAGCATTCCGATTCGGTGGATCTCATAAATACAAAACAAAACAAACAAATTACCTTATTTCATAAATAGATAATAGAAGAAATGGGAATTTTAAATGATTTTTATACTTAATTCATTAAAAAGGCAAGGAAGGAAGTTGGTAAGATCTCCCCCAATTGGCACACTACTCAAAGATGTGGAATTTTTTTAAAGAGCATCTAAGGAAGTTTGTGTAAAAAACTTGATTTTTTTCAAAACTTAATAAGTGGATTGAACTTTATGATTAATTATCAATTTTAATTAGATAGACCCCTATTTTAATTTGTTATAATATTTTGTACTCACATAATCTTTAGCATTGGGGAATGTGTGTAGTGTGTACATGGAACCGGACCTGGTTTCAAAAACCGAGTTTGGAGGTTCTTGAATTTGAAAAAAATGTGATAGAACCTTCACCAAAGGGTTCAAATTTTGGAAGAACCTGGCTCAAACCCTTACCCCGAGAATCATCACATAAAATTTTAAATGTCAGACCAGATTGGAGGTTCTCTAAAAAAAAAAAAAGAACCGGACAACACTGGTATATATATACCTGTAACGTACAAAACTAAGCCTGGTTAAAATAAATGAACTTTGCATGAGTCTTTTTTATGGAGAAGAGTGTGAAGCACGAAACCAAGCCTGGATAAAAAACATTGCCCTTGCAGGGGTCTTTTTTATGGACTGGAGAGTAAACCTCCAAACCAACCCAGGATAGGAGCCTGAACTTGTAGGTCGGAGGAGTGGCTTTAATTTTATTTTTTTTGATGTGACCAGTTTTCGCCATTTTGTGAAAATTATATTTTAAAAAAATTCTGTCACACATTCTCTGTCTTATAAAAAATCACAAAACACGAATTTTTAAATATTAAAATTGCCAAACATTTCCACAATTGCTTAAAATATGAAAGCATGCTAAAGATTTTCCTACTTACATATTTTGAATATAGTCAAATTTGGCTAAATATGCTTATGAACCATTGCCACTTGAGCAACATCACACAAAATTGCAAAAACAAAACACTGATTCAGCCCCAAAAGCTAGACGGGATCAGCTTTGTTTTGACAGGTGAAATTTTGCCAAAAAGAGAAATTAACGATTAAAATTTTATCTAAAAGTAATTTTGGAGGTTTCAGTCGCCAGAAGTGGGAAAAAGAAAAGAAAAAGAAAAATCACCAGATTCTTATATTTGGTTCTCATTGTTTAGCCAAAAAAAATGAAAGGATGATTAAAGATTTGTACTTTATTTCTGGTTTATAGCCAGATTTGGCTAAATATTCCTTTTGATGATTGCCACTTTTTCTGCATCTTCCAAATTTCAGGGTTTTTTTTTTTCGAATTTTTTCACTGTGGCGGTTAAATGTTTTTTGGAAAATTTCGTTTTTCTAGTGTGGAGTCGAAAATATTTCTAATAAATTTTTTAAAAATTCACCTCAAAACCACAAAATTGGAACCCAAAAAAAAAAAACCCCTGCTCTCCAATGGATGATGACCACTTTGGCTACAAATAATAATTCCTGGAAAAAACACTTACCACACATAAAAATTTCTAACTTAGTTGAAATCCCATAACTGGAGGAATAGGTACTTTGAAATCCCTATGAAAAGGGGGTATGAGTCGGAAATCCCTATCAGATAATAATAGGGATTCTAAGCTTTTCCTCCTAGGGATTTTTAACTTTCCCCTCCTTTTTGACAAGCATAATATCTCCTGCACCTTAGGTCTAAAATTTAGAAAATGACCTCCATATTATAATACTCATTGAGCACTTTCTAAAAGTTCCAAAAGTGTGCCCCCATTGCCCTAATTTTAAAACTTTTGATATTATTATACTTTTGTTACAAAACTGTTCAATATTGCATAACTCCTCCAGCATAGGTCTAAACATTAGGAAACCACTACCAAGTGCACTACTCATTGAGAGCTTTCCAAAGCTACTGAGAGCATGATGTGGGGCTATGGTGGAACCTTTAGGAGATTTCAAGGTGACAAACAACCAAACAAAAAAATTCTTTAGGAAAAAACACTTACATAAAATAAGGGAAAAAAAATAAAATCTCCATAATTAGGTAACAAGTTCCGACATGTGCCAACAACACATTAGCAAGGAATCCTAATTCTTTCCAAATTTTGGTTCAGACTTCTATCTCCAACCCACTTTAGTTCACAAAACTGGGAAAAAGAAATCCTCATTCCAAGAGGTTGGGTCACTTATTCTGTGTTTCTAAATACAAGCAGTTGTTCCATCTAAGAG
>Ga0116229_10007206_pt1 | contig 17681 bp, 19 predicted proteins | sample S1TSphgellanicum_3_FD_87313 | JGI IMG/M metagenome (GOLD analysis project Ga0116229, IMG submission 87313) | Host-associated microbial communities from peat moss isolated from Minnesota, USA - S1T2_Fc - Sphagnum magellanicum MG | ecosystem: Host-associated > Plants > Peat moss > Unclassified... | reverse complement strand
TTACGGCGCCACGAGCGATCTCATCGCCAAGGACCCAACGTTCGCCTGCGTTGCATAAGGTCGCCCACCTCGTTTCAGGCAGGGCCACAGCGTAGAAGGGCCACAGCGTAAAGGTAGTGCTCATCTTCATCGAGCGTGGCCCGCCAGCCTACGCTGACACGCGACGTCCTATCCTGGAGCCACCCGATATAAGCCTGGGGCGAGCCGGGGCGCCTACGCGACGGCCAACGCTCGCGCCACTATATCGGGCTCGCGGGCGATGACCCGCAGATAGGCAAGGGCGGGCGCGTCTGGCTGTCGCCGATTTTGCTCCCAGTCTCGCAGGGTGCCGACCGGCACATGGAACCTCGCTGCAAATTCTGCCTGCGAAAGGCCCAGGCGCTTGCGCACTGTGCGCGCTATGGCCGCCGCCGTCTCTCCATCCGTCAAAATCGCCGGAGCGTCGGGGTCTTGAGCGACGTTGCGAGAAATATCGTCGTCGCTCTGCGCATCGACGGCTTGCCAGTCCGTCGACGCGAGGACTTCTGCGACCAACTCCGGCGTGACGTTCACGATAGCCATAAGCGTTGCTCCTGCCGGCTAGCGCGACGTACAGAGATTATACGGCGCATATCATTTCGTATCGTATAGGTGCAGGCGAATAGACGATCCCGCACGAGACCAAACGCATTTATCCGCTGCTCGCCGTAATCCCACCTGTCATCGACAATTTCACCGATGGCGTTTGCGAGAATTACGGCGCCAAGGGCCAGCGAGACGCCGTGCTTAGCGAGGTTCGCCGCATCCTTAACATCGTCGAACTCGATTTTCACAGCCTTATGTACGGCATATCCGTATACTCATCAAGGCTGATCTGACGGTGAAAGCCGATCAGAGGGCCACAGCGCAAACGTAGTGCTCATCTTCATCGAGCGTGGGCCGCCACTGCAGTCCCTGAGTGGATACTGAGTTTAATGATCGCGGAAGAAACGGCTGAACGCGTGAACCACTACCACGTCGAACGGCGCGGGTTTAGACGTGCCCGCCTCGATCATGCGCTGGAACTCGGGGCGGCGGTCGTTGGTGGCGGATGCGCCTGGCTCCACATAGGTTTCGACAAGCTGATAGCCGGGTGAGGCGCAGTAGGCTTCGCCCTGCCGCTTCTGGTCGGGGATCAAAACATCATGCTTGGCCTGCCGCGCTGTCGAAACTTGCAGATAGAGGGCGGCGCGCAGAGGGATTGTGGAAGCGGTCATGCCGGGCGTCCTTGTGCAGCCGCCTCGTCAGGCGACAACACGGCGACGCCGAACGGCAGGAAATGCTTCGTGTTTCGGGTGACAATGATGAGTTCATGCGCTGCGGCGATACCGGCGATCACGGCATCGGCCATGCCGGGGTCGTAACCGGCCGCAAGCGCCTTCGCCTCCAGCCGCCCGCCGATTGCGGCGGCCTGCGCGTCGAAGCCAATGATCTTGTCATCGTATGTGGAGACGAGACCACTGAGCCATGCTTTCAGGCTCGCGGCTTTCGTCGTCGCCCCCTTATGGTCGAGGAGCGTGATTCCCTTCTCGATCTCGTGAATGGAGACGACCGACAGAAATAGCCGTCCATCGGTGTCCATGCGGTCCAGCCAGATGAGTAAGCCTGCGGATGCTTCCTCCTTCGATGGCGCGAGCATGGAAACAACGTTGGTGTCGAGAAGGAAGCCGCTCAAAGCTCGACATGCCGCGATGGTTTGCGGTTGCGCGGGAACTCTCCGCCGGGGAAGGTCCTGAGATAGCTGACAAGGCCCGCCCGTTTGCGCGTCAGCGCCTTGCGCGCGATCTCTGCTGCTTCGACCGAAACCAGGGCCGCAACGGGCTTGCCATGACGGGTGATGGTCACGATCTCTCCTTTGACGGCTTCATCGACCAGGCTCGAAAATCCTGCCTTGGCGTCTCTGAGGTTGATGGTCAGCATGTTGCGCCCTCCATATGTGGCCATATGTGACTACAAGTAATCTTTTGGAGCGCGGATTTCAACGTCGATTCGACGCCTGGAGCGTCAGCCGCTGGAGCCAAACAACTCGTCGAACAGATCGCCGAACCCTTGCTCGAACACTCGATCTCGGCCCCTGTGACCGGGACAGGATGGGGCCAGTCGTCGGTGACGGTCCAGGTGGAGAGGTCATGCTTGGGCGGCCTGCCGGAGAATGGCCACGGATATCCCAACAGCGCCTCAAGCTGCTCGGATGCCGCGGGTGGCCTCACGCGCTGGGCGCGGGAGCGCGCGCCGCGATCAGACAGCATCGAGGCCGCGCCCGCTTCCGGGCCGCCATGCCACGGGGTTGGCTGCCCATCGGTCGATGTCGGAGTCCCGCCAGCCCGCGCCGTTGATGCTGATCTTGATCTCGGGCGGGAACGTACCCTCGGCGATCTTGCGGTCGATGGTGGACCTTGAAAGACCCGTCCGGTCGCGGACGGTGTCTATGCGGATGATACGGTCTGGTTGGCGCATGGCCGCGATGCCTCCTGCTGACGGTTTGTAGGCCTGCCAGGACAGGGAAAGGCAAGAATTTGTTGTTGTGCATTCGATAGTTAGCCGTCGTAGGGCTGTGGCGAAGAGGCGGCGGTAAATAGGACGGTTCTACAGCCCGAGACCCCGGCCCGGGCAAAGCCCGAACGTGAGGGTGAGGTCGCGGCCGACGCCCATCCCCTAATCGAACGTGATTTTACACGTTTGTTTTTATCGACCCCCGGAAAGACCCCCGTTCGCGCTATGGATAACGTCGTTGCAGCAGTGCAGGCACGGCTTTGGCCGAATTGCGCCAGGAACGGTCAATCAAGCACGGCCAGAAGCTCGCCGCTCAGCCACCCCAGTCACGATTTCTACGAACGTCGAGTTTGCAGACGGACGGGCGTTGGGAGAATCGACCCTAACTGACTCAGCTCAGCCTTGAGAGACACGCCGTCTTCGCAGCGCGCAATGCCGGGTCCGCAACATGACTCACAGCTTTTAGGGCCATAATCTTGTACTTTACCGGGTCGGTCGGATCGCCTTCGTAAAAGGAAGCGCTGCAGACTGTTGCGGGCGAACGGGGTGGAGATTGCCCCGTCAAGTCGAGTACCGATAGAACGGCGGCTGGAGACCTTGGAAGGGCGTAGATCAGACTTTGACCAAGCTGCTCTGACGTGCCTGCATCTGTTCCAACCGAAAGAGCGGAAGCAAGCATAACCCATTTGGTAGCGCCAGAGCTGATTTCTGGCACGACGACTTTCTCCCAAGCACCCGATTTTACTAACTCATCGACGACGGTCTTGGCCCCATGTCGTTGGATGCCATCCTGCACAGATGAGGGTGTGATTGCGGCCGTGAGCATCGCTGACACAGCACCGGCTTGAAACAGATTGACCATAGCCTGCTCCTCTATGACCCGTTGAATTCATAGCAGCCCAGGATCGACTTTCCACCCCGGTGCGGTCCACGCCGCTGTCCGCTTTCGGGCGAAAACCCATTCGCCAAAGTGCGTGCGGACCAATCGGTTGGTGTGCGGAGTTGATTTTGGAGGCCGGCTTCTTTCCTGATAAGCTTGGGACGCAAGGGGGAAGCTTGGCGCGCTTCGAGTTGAGGCAGATGTTCAAGAAGCCCTCTGGACCCTGCCAGTCAGCCATACTTCATCACGCTTAACCGACAGTTGAGTTGTGAAACGAAAGTCCAGGTCGGCGCTGACGTAGTATGAACCTCGGTGTTGAGCCCACCCGAGTCATCTCCCCAAAGCGAGAGCGATCGTCTGATTTCGGTGATCCTGCCGACGCGCGATCGACGGCGACTTCTGCAACGGGCGGTCAATTCCGTGCTGGCCCAACGCCACACAAACTTCGAGCTCTTGATTGTGAACGACGGAAGCGTCGACGACACGTCGACCTATCTCGAGAGCCTCGATGATCCTCGGGTGAAGGTGCTTAGGACCGCAGGAACCGGCGCCTCCACGGCCCGAAACTGCGGCCTCGACGCCGCGAAGGGGCCGATCATCACCCATCTCGACGATGACAATCTGATGGACGCCGTCGCCTGGGCGTTCATGCGCTGGCCGGAGACAGAGCTGCTTTACGGCGCGCGGGTGATTGAGGACGGCGCGGCGCGCGATGGGGTTCCGTCCGGCGCTATGCCTGCTCTGGAATGGATGGCCTTCGACCGCGCCCGGCTCGAGCAGTCCAATTATATCGACATGAATGTGATCGCCCACAGAGCGGGTCTTCCAGAAGCCAGGTTTGATCCCGCGCTGACGGCGAGCTGGATCACCTAGACCGTATCGGCCGGCCTTTCGCCCTTCGGGTCCATTCCTTCGACTTCGACCCCGAGGCGGTGAGACGGGTGATGGCCCATCCCAAATGTGTCGGCGTCTGGGCTTTCCCACACCAATGTCCTCACTTGCCCGGCGCGCACGCGCTGGTTCCGATTTTCACCACCCATGGACACATGCCCAAGCCAGCCCAAAGCCGCACCCGGGTCGCCTCGGTCTCGGCCGGTTTGCCAAAGAAGGATTGGCCGTTGCTTTTTGAGGCCATGGACCAGCTCGCCGACCTTGAGCGCACCCTCGTGCTCGCCCGGTCCAACGGTCTGGAGCACATCCCCGATGAGGTGGCCGCCGCCGCCGCCCTGCGCCCTGCGCCTGAGGTCAGGATCAACCTTCCGCACGCAGAGGTCTTCGATCTTTTGGCTCAAACCTCGGCCTTGATCTACACCGTGGCGCCGGGCCTGCCTTTGGGCATGCCCATGTCGGTCATCGAAGGCCTCTACGCCGGGGCCTGTGTCGTGACGCCCGACCGGCCGGAGATGGAGGCGCTTTGCGCAACGCGCTTTCGGCCCTATCGCACGGCTGCTGACATTGTCGCCCATGTCCGAGACATCGCCTCTGGCGGCCCCCTGATCGAGGAGGAGCGCCGGCGAAATCACGCCTACGCCCTTGATCGGTTTTGCGATCCCACGCTCGGCCGGAGATTTCACAGGGCGCTTTCAGACGCTGTGACCGGCTGGCGCGCCCGGTACTGACCTATTCTGCTCCGCAGATCGGATGGATAGGCGCGCCCTGGATCGCGCGACCGCTAGCGCGCCTTAGCCAGGAGCGGCGTCGCAGCCAAGTGTTCGGCCAGGAACCAGACCTGCATCTCGCCGGTGCGCACCACTTCTGAGATCAAAAGATCATTCGTGCCCTCGTCACCGGCCTCGCCGGCCTGCTCGGCCGCTTCACGCGCATAGGTCAGGATCTGCTCGTGCGCCTTCAAAAGGCGAGAAATTTGGGTCGGCACATCCTCACGACCCCGCGGCGGGCGCGCCACCCGGGTGGTCTCGGCGACGTCGTGCGCCATGGCGAGGGAGATGCCGCCAAGGGTCATGATCCGTTCCGCAATCGTGTCGACCAGGGCCGACTGTTCCTCATAGTGCTTGTCGAGCAAAAGGTGCAGGGAATAGAAGGTCGCGCCCGACACCTGCCAGTGGTGTTTCTTATACATATCGCGGATCGTCATCGTGTCGGCCAGCACTTGATTGAGCGAGGCGACGCTGGCGCTGCGGGCGTTGTCCTTTAGGCCGAGGGGCAGATCCTTAAGGGTCCCGTAGGCTTGGATTTCATTGGCCGGAATGTCGTAGTCCGGCTGGGCCACGTCCACCTTCCCCTTGTTCTTCGCCATCCTGGATCTCCTTGTTGCGGGGCTGCGCCGATGCGCCGCGCCTCGCCGGCCAAACGAAGCGCTAAAGCCTAGGTTCCGGTTCGAGACAGACCCGGTCTCGGTCAGGGACTTAACACCATAGCGGATCTAGCCTGATCTAGTCGCACCAGCTTCGCGTTAAAGGGGCCCCAGTCATCCTGGTGGTCGATCGAAGACCAGATTGTCTCAATCTCCTCGTAGAGCAGCTCCTCAGGCTCTTCGCCGGCGAAATAGGCGTGTTCCAGGCGCTCGGGCCGATCCGGTTGATAGACCGCGAGGATGCGGCGGAGCTCGACAAACGCAGGCCCCTCGTAAAGACGACCCCGCGGTCCTTTGAGCGCGCGCGCCTCCGATGCTGCGCCGCCAAACCAGTCAAAGAATAAAGGCTCCCAACGCAGGGCGTGCGATCCCTCGGCGAGGGCGCGGAAGGCTGCGCCGGCCAAGGCGGTATCCTCTTCGGGAGAGCGGGGCAAAACCCCCAGCCTGGCGAGCATAGCCCCCCTTAACCCGGCTTGGTAGGCCGGCCCAAAACCGCTGAGGGCGTCCACAAGCGGCTGGTGATCCTCGACGAGCAGAGCCAGGCAGGCCGCGAGCTGTTGGAGATTCCAAAACACAGCCTCGGGCTGTCGGCCGAAGCTATAGAGGCCGCTCTCGTCGAAGTAGGCGGCGACGAAGTTGGGATCGTTATGCGGCAAAAATCGGTAGGGGCCGTAGTCGAAACTTTCGCCGTTGATGTTCATATTGTCGGTGTTCAGGACCCCGTGCACGAAACCCGCGGCCATCCAGCGTGCGACCAGGTTGGCGCATAGGGCCGTCGCTCGGCGAAGCCAGGCGGCGACGCGGGCGGGTCCCGCATAAGCCAGAAGATCCGGCTGGTAGCTCTCGACGATGTGATCCAAGAGGCGGGCCATGGCGTCGCCGTCGCGGTGGAAGGCCAGACGTTGGAAGGTGCCGAAGCGCAGATGGCTGAACGAAAGGCGCGTCAGCACGGCTGAGCGGGTCGGCGAGGGCTCGTCCGATCGCATCAGCGCCTCGCCGGTCTCGACCAGGGACAAGGACTTAGACGTAGGCGCGCCGAGCGCCTCGAGCAGGGCCGTCGCCAACACCTCGCGCACGCCGCCCTTCAGCGTCAGCCTGCCGTCGCCCCCGCGTGACCAGGGCGTCTGACCCGATCCTTTGGCGCCGAGGTCGAGCAGGCGGCCGGCGTCGTCACGAAGTTGGGCGAACAGAAACCCCCGTCCGTCGCCAAGGTCCTGGTTGTAAACCCTGAACTGATGGCCGTGATAACGCATCGCCAGGGGCTCAGCCAGGTTGTCAGGCAAGGGTTGGAAACGACCGAAATGCGCAACCCACTCAAGCTCGGTCAAACCGCCGAGCCCAATGCGCGCCGCCCAGCGATGGTTGCGATAGCGCAGGCGCGTCTCGGGGAAGACGGCGGGCCGAACCGGATCGGCGAAGCCTTCGCCAAGAGCGCTGTAGCGAGGGTCAGGGTGGTAGGCGGCGTCGACGGGCATGGCCTAGAGAGGTGCGGCGCCGCTCGAACCAGCGCAAGCGCAGAACGCCCTAAGCCCCGGCCTCTTTGGCGCCGGAGGCCCGATGAAAGAAGGCGCGCGTCCGCAGGAGCGCCAGGCGGGCCGCGTCGGCCTGATAGCCGCTCGGGGCGACAAAGGCGTGGCCGGCGTCGTAGAGATAGACCGGCGCATCGGGATGGCGGCTCCGGATGAGCTCCACATCGTCAGGCGCAATCAGGCTGTCGGCCTTTGCGAAGTGCAGCATGATGGGGCTGCGCGGCGTTTCTGAAGCGTAGGCGACGATGTGGCCGCCATAGAAGGCGGAGGTCGCCGCTATGCCGTCGCAGCGGCAGGCGGCCACCCAGGCCGCCGTTCCGCCGAAGCAGAAGCCAAGGATGAAGACCGGCGGCTCAAGGGCGTTGATCACAGACTGAATGTCGAGACAGCAGGCGCCGCCCCAGCCGCTCGCCACGGCCGCCCGCTCGCGCTCGGGATAGAGCTCAGGGTCGGTGTCGGCGGCGGGAAAGCCGCCGTGCGGGTCGTAGCGGTCGAGGAGGGAGGGGACGATCACCTCATAGCCTTCGTCTGCGAAGGCGCCGGCTAGGCTGAGGATGTGCGGGGTGACGCCCCAAATCGCGTGGCAGATGATGAGGCCGCCGCGCCGCGCCTCCCGCGGCGGCTCACGCCAGGCGGCGAGCTCAAAGCCGTCATGGGCGGTTAGGGTGATCCTCGGCACGGGTGGTTCGGCCTAGCTTGCCCCGTGGCGCTCGAACCAGTCCAGCGAGCGCTGGCGGGCCAGCTCCGCATCGGCGGGATCCTGGGCTTCGACGCCGTCGTTGTTGAAGCCGTGCCCGGAGCCCTCGTAAATATAAACCGGAACGCCCGGGTGGCGCTCGGCGATCTTAGCCTTGATATCGTCGGCGGGGATGTGGCCGTCTTTACGGCCGAAGTGGCAGATCACCGGCGTCTTCAGGTTTATCTCCAAATCCGAACCGATCCGCCCGCCATAATAGCTCGAGCCCGCGGCGAGGCCCTCGACATCCGAGGCCGCGCGCCAGACGATCCATCCGCCATAGCAATAGCCGACGATGAACACCGGGCCCTTATCCTTCAGCGCGTCGACGCAGGCCTGGACATCGGACATCGGCTGTTCGACCCCGGCGGCCATGGCGTACTTGAAGCCCTGCTGCATACCCTCAGGATCATGCCCGGCGGTAAACCCCCGCTCCTGGCGGTCGTAGAGGCTCGGCGCTATGGCCTCAAACCCCTTGGCGGCCCAGCGCGCCACATCCTCATGGACGTATTTGTCGAGGCCGAAGATTTCTTGAATCACGACAATGCCGCCGCGACGCGGACCTTGAGCGGGCGCGTGAAGGGCGTCGAACGCGAAGCCGTCGATCGCGGAGGTGAGGGTGATGGTCTCGGCCATGGGAGATCTCCAGTGTGCGGCGGTCCTGGACCGCTGGTTTTGCAGAGTGATGTCAGGCGGGCGCGGCGAGGCTCAGGATGGGTCCGATCTCCTCGTGGATGACCAGGTCGGCGACGGGATCAAGGGGGGTCGGCTCGCGATTGACGATGACCAGCCCAGCCCCGTTGCGCTTGGCCATCAGCGGGAAGTCGGCCGCCGGCCGCACCACCAGCGACGAGCCAAGCACGAGGAAGAGATCGCAGGCGAGGGTCTCCGCTTCGGCGCGCGCCATCGCCGCTGCGGGCATGGACTGGCCGAAACTGATGGTCGCGGTCTTAAGAAGGCCCGGGCAGAGCCGACACATGGGGATGGCTCCGCGCTCGACGAAGTCCGGCTCCAGGGCGTCGAGCTCATAGCGTGCGCCGCAGTCCAGGCATTTGGCGTAACTGGCGTTGCCATGCAGTTCGATGACCTTGGCCTCAGGCACGCCGGAATCCTGATGAAGGTTGTCCACGTTCTGTGTGATCACCGCGCTGGCCTTGCCCTGCTCGATAAGCCGCGCCACCGCGAAATGTCCGGCGTTGGGCGCCGCCCCGGTCCACCCGGCCGACCGATTGAACACCCGAGTCCAGGCTTCGCGGCGCAGGGCTTGGGAGCGGACAAAGTCCTGGAAGTAGATGGGCTTCATCGTCGACCATACCCCGCCTGGCGAGCGAAAATCCGGGATGCCGCTCTCGGTCGATATGCCGGCGCCGGTGAACACTGCGACCCTCTTTGCGCGGTTAAGCCAGAGCTTCAGCTCGCCAGCCAGGCCGGGCCTAGCCATTGAATAGGAAGTGTAGGACATCGCCATCCTTCACCAGATAGGTCTTGCCCTCGGCGCGGAGCTTGCCCGCGTCGCGGGCGCCGCTCTCCCCGTTCAAGCGGACATAGTCCTCATAGGCGATCGTTTCGGCGCGAATGAAGCCCTTTTCGAAGTCGGAATGGATCACCCCGGCCGCTTGGGGTGCTGTGGCGCCGACGGGGATGGTCCAGGCGCGGGTTTCCTTGGGCCCGGCGGTGAAGTAGGTCTGCAGGCCGAGGAGGCTGTAGGCCTCGCGGATCAGTTTGTTCAAACCAGGTTCTTTCAGGTCGAGGGTCTCGAGAAACTCGGCCCGCTCGGCTGGATCAAGCAGGGCGATTTCCGCCTCGATCTTGGCGGAAATCACAACGGCCTTGGCGTCATCCGCCGCCGCGCGCTCCGATACCCGTTCAGACCATGAATTGCCGGTCGCCGCCGAACCCTCGTCGACGTTGCAGACATAGAGGGCGGGAAGCGCGGTCAGGAGCTGCAGCATCCACCAGGCTTTTTCGTCCTCCTTCACCACCTTGGCGTGGGCCAGGCGCGCCGGACGGCCTTGGCGCAGCTCATTGAGCGCCAGCTGGATCAGCTCCACCGTCTTGCCCGCCTCCTTGTCGCCGCCGGTCTTCGCTTTTTTCTCGAGGGCGGGCAGGCGTTTTTCCAGGCTCTCGAGATCCGCAAGCATGAGCTCCATCTCGATGATCTCAAGATCGGCGATCGGATCGACGCGGCCTTCGACGTGGGTCACGTTGGTGTCCTCGAAACAGCGCGCGACGAAGGCCACCGCGTCGCAGTCGCGAATATTGGCGAGGAACTGGTTGCCGAGGCCCTCGCCCTTGGAGGCTCCCCGCACGAGACCAGCGACGTCGACAAAGTTTATCCTGGCGGGGATAATCTCCTTGGAGCCTGCGATCGCAGCCAGTCTATCGAGGCGCGGTTCGGGAACGGCGACGTCGCCGACATTCGGTTCAATAGTGCAGAACGGATAGTTGGCGGCCTGGGCCGCGGCGGTTTCGGTCAGGGCGTTGAACAGGGTGGACTTGCCCACGTTAGGCAGGCCGACGATCGCGACTTTCAGGGCCATCAAGGTCTCGGGATGAAGTTCACGCGGCCCTATAGCCTTAGATCAGCCCCGCGACGAGCCCAGGTCGAACAGTCCAGGGCGAAGCGCCCAGGTCGGATCCGCCCCCGCCCTCGTAGCCGGCGCGGCCGTAACACATAGTGTTGCTGAAGAGCACCAGGTTGAGTTTAGCCGCGCCCGGCGGCAACGGCAGGCTTCAAACCTCGTTCGGACGGCATACCTGCCGCCCCCGCGTCCGAGGATCCTAGCGGTGCGGCCCCCTCTGGAGTTCTGCTATGACCGCGCCGCCGCTGATTTCCCGCCTGTTCATCTATACCGCGGTCGCCGCTGTGATTGCAGGCGCGGCCATGCCCCATCGCGCCGCCGCGGCCTCATTCTACCTTCAGGACCAGTCGGTAAAGGGCCTTGGGCGCGCCTATTCGGGGGAGGTTGCAGACCAGGGCGCTGAGAGCTTGTGGTGGAACCCCGCAGCGATCGCCGGCAGTCCAAACGAAATCTACATCGGCGAGAATTCAATCCTGACCAGCGCCAGCGTGCTCGATCGCGGATCGAGCATCACCTACCCGGGCGGAGCCTCATTTTCAAACGGAGGCGACCCGCACGCCTTCAATCCGGTCGAGTTTGGCGTCGTGCCGAACGGGGCTGCGTCCTACCGTCTGAACGACCGGTTCGCCGTCGGATTGTCCACTGCCGCGCCCTATGACTTCACCTCGACCTATAGCTCGAACGCCTTCGCCCGCTACAACAGCTTGAAGTCGCGCCTGACCACGATCGATATCGCCGCGACCGGCGCGATGCGGGCGACAGACTGGCTGGACCTTGGCGTATCGGTCAATACGGAATACACCTCCGCCAACCTTGGCAACGCCCTGCCGAATCTCTCGCCCCTCTTGCCAGACGGGCAGCAGACGCTGCGCGGGGACGGTTGGAACGTCGGCTATACAGTCGGCGCGGAGGCTCACTTCGGCCCATGGGCGTTCGGCGCCAGCTACAAGTCAGCGATGGACCATGATCTCAGCGGAACCGCGACCGTATCGGGCCTTTTGGGACCTCTGGCGTCAGGCGACGTGTCGGCCGGCGCCCACGCCCATTTCACCACGCCGTGGATCGCGACCCTGGGCGCCCGCTACCACCTGACGTCCAAACTGACCCTTGACCTTCAGGCGGAGCGGTTCGGCTGGAGCGAATTTAGCGACATCGACTACTCAGTGAGCGGGGTCGCGACTGCAATTCCGGAACACTATCGTGACACCACCTCGGGCGCGGTCGGCCTCGAGTACGCCGTGAACCGCAGCTTTACCCTCAGAACCGGCGTCGGCTATGACCAGAGCCCATTGAACCCGATCTACCGGGACACCCGCGTCCCCGACAGCGACCGGATGCTGTACACCCTCGGCGCGTCAATGCGGGTGTCGCCCCGGATGACGGTTGACGCCTCCGGCGCCTATGTGGCGTTCCGGGGATCGTCTGTGAACACGACCACAGCGGTTTATGCGGGGACCCTGGCGCAGACGAGCGTCAACGAACTCGCCGGCATCGGCGGCAACGCCAAGATCCTGTCGCTGGGCATGCGCTACGCCTTCTGATCTATTGATTGCGGGCGCCAAACCGCTGACGGGTCCCAGGGAGGGGCCATGTTGGCCGACGCTTTCGCGGCCTGGGTCGCCGCGTCCATAACGCCAGACTGCGCGCCAAGGTCTGATCGATCACGCGTCTTTCTGCGCTGCGGCCCTGGGGTCGAGCTTCTCAGCGGGCGCAAGGCGCATGACCTCCGCTTGATATTTCTCGTCCTCGCCGGAGGCGAGCAGCGGCAGGGCCTCGGCGCATGCTTGGCACAAGGCTGCGACCCAATCTTGCTCCACCTTGTGGAAATCAGAAAGGACGTGGCCCATCACCCGATCCTTATGGCCGGGGTGGCCGACGCCCATGCGCGCCCGGCGAAAATGCGGACCGATCTGAGCCACGACCGAGCGGATGCCATTGTTGCCGGCCGCGCCGCCGCCGTGCTTCAGTCTGAACCGTCCAGGGGCAAGATCGATCTCATCGTAGAAGACCACGACGTCAGACGGGTCGCCCTTGAAGAAGTTCAACGCCTCGCTCACGGCATGGCCGGTATTGTTGTAAAAGGTCTGCGGTCTCAAAATCAGAGCGCGGACATCCCCCTCTTTGCCGGGTATTTTCCCCTCGCGCGCAAGGCTCTGAAACCGCTTTCGCTCCGGTCCGAACGCCCAGCGCTCGGCGATCGTCTCAACGGCCCGAAAGCCGAGATTGTGCCGGTTCCCGAAAAACTTCGGCTCAGGATTCCCTAAGCCCGCCAGGATCAGCATGTCGTCCGGCCCTTCCCTGCGGAAGGTCAGCCCTCGTCTGACTTGGCTTGCGCCGCGTCGGCTTCGATCGCGGCTTCCTCGGCCACGGCCTCGGACTCGGCGTGCTGTTCGAGGGACATCTCCGCATCCGCCGCCGCGTCTTCCGACGCCTGGGCCGAGGTTCCGACCACGGTGGCCACCACCACCGTCCCGTCAGCGGTCGCGCGCACGCCCGCCGGGAGTTTGAGATCAGACACGTGTACTGTGTCGCCGATATTGAGGCCTCTAAGATCGACCACGATCTCCTCAGGGATATGATCAGCGGCGACCAGGACTTCCAGTTCATGGAAGGCGACGTTCAGCGTGCCGCCGCGCTTGATCCCAGGGCAGATCTCTTGGTTCTTGAAGTGCACTTGAACCGAGATCTTTACGTCCTGGTGCGCGTCGACACGATAGAGGTCGAAATGGAGCGGAACATCGGTGACCGGATGGAACTGCACATCCTTGGCGATCACTGGCTGGGTCTCGTCGCCGTATTTGAGCGTGACGAGGTGGCCGAGCAGCTTTCCGGTGTAAAGCGACTTGCGGAACGCGTTGAGGTTTACCGCAATCGGCACAGGACCTTGGGCGCCGCCGTAGAGAACGCCGGGAACCTTGCCTTCACGGCGCGCCGCACGGGCGCCGCCCGTGCCGGTGTGTTCGCGGACTTCGACATTCAGGACGATCTCGGCCATATCAGCGCCTTACCAAACGAAACCGCCGCGCCCGACGGCCCTGTCTCAGGGCCGCGACGCGGCGAGCATGAGGGGTTGATCCGCCCGCGGGTGAGGGGGCGAAAAACGAAGGCGGGTCCTTACACGCTTACGGTCGCCCGTGCAATGCCAGGACGACGGCCTAGCGCCGTGCGCCGCCTGCCGCGGCCGCCGACGGCGGGCTCTGAACCGCGGTCGGCGGCAGCGGCGTCTGCACCGGTTGGGGCTGGCCGGCCGCCTTGCTGATGCACTGTCCGGTATCGATCAAGACGTGCTGGCCGAGGCAGAAAATGTCCTCATACCAGGGCTTGGCCACCGCCAGGCACTGGTAGAGGTTGAGCTTGGACATGGTGAGGCAAAAGCCGCCCTTGCTGTCATCGAGCAGGGGCTCCAGGGCGGCGTCGTTGTCGTCTCCCCCTTCGCCGAGGGCTGCGATCGCGGCGACGGCGAGGCCGCGGGTGACGACCTGGGTGTAGGGCGGGGCGGAGGCCGCCGCGTCGGTGGCGACCTGGAGCTCGATGGTCTTCGCGTCAGAGCCGGTGACGGCCTTTTTGAGCTGATCAAGATCAGCCGTCTCGCTGGTCATCGGCGCAGCGGAGAGCGCCTTGGCTTGAGCCAGCCGACCCGCCGGATCGGTGATCGGGGTCTTGGACCAGGCCTGGTGCTGAACGTCATAAGCAGACTTCTTGACGCGCTCTCCAGCCCCGCGGACCTTGGCGCCTTCCGCATTCAGGCTGGCGATGATGAGACCGGCCGCCGCGTGTGCGCCGGGCAGGGCCGTCGCATAGTAGGGATCTGATGCGATTCTCTGCGCCAGGGCCTTACGCTGCACCGGGTCGACGGCGTAGGTGCGCACGCCTGCGACAAAGCCTGGCTCTTGTAGGGCGACGACGGCGGCGTAGGCGATCTCGCCGCGTGACAGCGCCTCTACCTCGTAGCTTTCGCCGAGGGTGAGGGACTGCTCGATCGCTGGACCGTTGGTGAAGCCAGCGGAGATTGAGGCCGCATGCTTCATATAGGTGCGAAACGCCCCCGCGCGCTCGACCACCTGGCTGGATAGGGCCACGGGGGGCGGCGCAACCGCCGCGGCGGGGATGGGAGCGGGCGGTAGGGGCGCGGGCTTCTCTTCCGGCGCGCACGCGGCGAGGGCGGCGCACAGGAGGCCCGACGCAACCAAGGGGCGCAGCGAAGCCGGCCGGATCCAAACACGCATCATGACAGTACGACCCCAGTCGTCGGAGAAGGCGAAGTTGTCGACAACACAGGTTAATGTGTGCTGACGATCCACTAATCTCGCCCGATGCAGGCGCTCTATGGCCTCAATGAGTCCCGCAGCGGTCAGTCGAACAGCTTAGAGACGGACTCTTCGTTGGCGATACGGCGGATCGCCTCACCGATCAAAGGCGCGACGGTGACGTGGCGGACCTTGGCGCAGGCGCTCACCAATTCGGAAGGTTCGATCGTGTCTGTGACGACGAGCTCGTCGAGCACGCTCTGTGAGATCCGCTCGCAGGCGGCCCCGGAAAGGACGCCATGACTGACATAGGCGCAGACGCTCTCCGCGCCCTGATCGGCGAGGGCCTTGGCCGCGTTGCAAAGCGTGCCGGCGGAATCGACGATGTCGTCGAACAGGATGCAGCGCCGGCCCGCGACGTCGCCGATGATGTTCATGACCTCGCTCTTGCCGGGCGCTGAGCGGCGCTTATCGACAATCGCGAGGTCGGCGGTCAGGCGGTCAGCGAGGGCGCGGGCGCGCACCACCCCGCCCACGTCCGGCGACACGATCATCAGTTTGTCTGAGCGATGGTGGGACCTGATGTCCTGGGCCATCACCGGGATGGCCAAAAGGTTGTCGGTCGGAATGTCGAAGAAACCCTGGATCTGGCCAGCATGCAGATCCAGGGTCAGGACCCGATCCGCTCCGGCCCGGGTGACCAGATTGGCGACGAGCTTGGCCGAGATCGGGGTGCGGCCGCCGGTCTTGCGATCCTGCCGGGCGTAGCCGAAGTAGGGCATCACCGCAGTGATCCGTTTGGCTGACGCTCTTTGCAGGGCGTCGCAACAGATCAAAAGCTCCATCAGATTGTCATTGGCCGGATACGAGGTCGACTGGATCACAAACACGTCCTCGCCGCGAACGTTCTCCTCGATCACCACAAAGACCTCGTTATCGGCGAAGCGGCGAACCTGGGCCTTGGTCAGCGGCACGTCGAGGTGATCGCCGATGGCGGTGGCGAGCATCCGGTTGGAGTTGCCGGCGAGCAGCTTCATCGGAGGCGTCCTGAAGGGCGTTCGGAGGGGTCGCGCAGGCTTCTAGGTTCCCGCAGGCGTCGCGGCAAGCCTGTCAGCGCGGATCTCCGCGTCCAGCCGCGCCCTCGGAACGACCCTGCGGGGTCGCGATCAACCCGGAGGCCCGCTCTTATCCCCAGGGTTTCAGCCCCCACATCGTGTCCAGCGCGCAACCCCCAGGGTCTATCGTGCTCGGGCAAAGAGCTGCGCTTGACCGGGCTGCGGCCGGGGGCGCAAATCGCAAGGCATGGGGACGCGCAGCACGATCGGATTTTGGGGCCGGGTGATGAGGGAGCTCAGCTTCCTCGGCGCCTTGAGACGTACGCTCAAGCGGTTGAAGGGAATCGAGGGCGCAAGCCGCAACCTCGTCTGCGACGACCTGGAAGCGGCGGTCGACAGGTTCGCACAAAGGCCCGCGATCGAGTTCGAGGGCAAATCCCTCACCTACGCCCAGCTCGACGCCATGGCCAACCGCTACGCCCACTGGGCCACCGGCCGCGGCATCAAGCGCGGGGACACGGTCGCCCTGTTTATGCCGAACCGGCTTGAGTACATCCCCGCCTGGTACGGCCTGTCCAAGGTCGGGGTGGCGACGGCGCTGATCAACAACAGTTTGACCGGAGCGGCCCTCGCGCACTGCCTCAAGATCTCGGGCGCCGCCCACCTGATCGCCGATAATGAGACGGCCGCAGAGTTTGAAGCGGTCCGCGGGAACCTCGGTCGCTCGATGATGGAGTGGATCGTCGGCGGCGCCTCATCCAAGGCGGACCGCGATCTTGATCGGACCTTAAAGGGGGTGTCGTCGCTGCGTCCGACCCGCGAGACGGCCCGCTATGGCGTCACCGCCAAAGACACGGTGCTTTATATCTACACCTCTGGCACGACGGGCATGCCCAAGGCGGCGCGGATCCCTCACACGCGGGCGCAGACCTATATGCGCGGTTTCGCCGCGGCTACGGAGGCTCGGCCGTCGGACAAGATCTACATTCCACTTCCGCTCTATCACGCCACAGGCGGCCTTTGCGCCGTGGGCGCGGCGCTGCTCAACGGCGGGCAGATCGTCCTGAAGCGCAGGTTTTCAGCCCGTCAGTTCTGGGACGACATCAACCGTCACGGCTGCACCATGTTCGTTTATATCGGCGAGCTCTGCCGCTATCTGGTCAACCAGCCGGAACGCGACGGTGAGCGCACGCCCTTGCGGCTCATCTTCGGCAATGGCCTGCGACCCGATGTCTGGGACAAGATGATCGGGCGGTTTCGGATCGCAAAGGTGCTCGAGTTCTATGGCTCGACCGAGGGCAATGTTTCGCTCATGAACCTCGATGGCAAGCTCGGCGCCGTCGGGCGCATTCCCAAGTTCCTCGCCAAGCGGTTCAACGTGCGGCTGGTCCGGTTCGATGTCGAAACCGAGTCTCCGATCCGCAGCGCTCAGGGCTTATGCATCCCCTGCGCCATCGGCGAGGTCGGGGAGGCGCTCGGCGAAATTCGCTCGGATGATCCGCGCGCCAACTTCACTGGCTACGCCGACAAGGCCGCGACGGAGCAGAAGATCCTGCGCGACGTGTTTGTTCGCGGCGACGCCTGGTTCCGGACCGGCGATCTGATGCGCCAGGACGGCGAGGGCTATTTCTACTTCATCGATCGGGTGGGCGACACCTTCCGCTGGAAGGGTGAGAATGTCTCCACCAGTGAAGTCGCCGAGGTCCTCGCTGAGGTTGCGGGGGTGACGGAGGTCAACGTCTACGGGGTCGCGGTGCCCGGTGCGGAGGGACGGGCGGGGATGGCGGGGATCGTCGCCGGCGACGGCTTCGACCTCAAGGCGCTTGG
>Ga0116229_10007204_pt1 | contig 17683 bp, 15 predicted proteins | sample S1TSphgellanicum_3_FD_87313 | JGI IMG/M metagenome (GOLD analysis project Ga0116229, IMG submission 87313) | Host-associated microbial communities from peat moss isolated from Minnesota, USA - S1T2_Fc - Sphagnum magellanicum MG | ecosystem: Host-associated > Plants > Peat moss > Unclassified... | reverse complement strand
GGAAAGCCCATAAATGAATATGATGAGAGCGTGAAAGGCTTGTTATTATAGTTTTGAAAGGTGGTAAAGCTCATGGGAGAAGGCAATTCATCAATGAGAAGAGCCCCATGCTTCCACCACTTTCGACAAACATCCTTTACCATAGGATGGAATGCAATGAGATCCATCACAAGGGACTCTTTTGTTATAGACATGCTCCAATTTTGCTCCTCCTTCAATCTTGAACCAAAGTGTTAGAAAATGGCATATAAAAATATGTGAGTGTATATTTAAGCTTGTCTCCTTCTACAATGATAATAATGGGATGTGAGAGCTTTGTGAACATGGTACAAAAATCAAAGAGACTACACTAGAGCATATCATAATAAGCGTATAAAGAATACCTTCGTACCATTCTTGAACATTTTAGAATTGAAAGAAAGGTTGCTCAAACTCTTTACCCCATGAACTTAATTGATAGGACTCTCGACATGGCCAATTTCCTCAAGGTCCAATCTATTTTTCATTTAAATAATTTTGTGTTGAAACCAAAATCATGAAGATGGAATTGATCTCAAAATGAATAATTGGACAACAAGTTTGGCATTACACAATGTGATACGTGTTCCAATTTGCAAGCCCTTGAATTCAAACTCCACCTCAAAAGAAACATTTGAAAATTGTCTGTTTAAGTGTCCAAGTACCAAAAGCCCATTTGTAGAGATAATGGTGCGGCAACCAAATTTGTATTCATGAGTATCAGAACTTCTCTATACTTCTTTAGGTCAAATTGAATAGAATTGAAAGATGCCTGAATAACAAATATGGTTAAAGAAATTACAGATGCAACAAATAGCAACAAACAGCAAAAGAGGAAAAAGAGAAGACCCGAATACATTAAACAAACACAGAAGAAGACTGCCAATTCAAAACACTGCACTTCTAGCTGGGGACTACAAAATCTAGAGACAACCCAAATTAATTTACAGGGTTTCACTAAAGAGGAGACCTACCCCAAACTAGCCTCTGAGTTACCAATTTGAAATTGGTTCTTGGGTCTGCACTCAAGCCATTAGTACTCTGTCCCAATAAAATTCTTCAGTATTTTGTTTAAAGACTGCAGCTGTAATAAATAAGTTCTCGCCCATGTATATAAGAAGCACCCAAAACACAAACAACAAAGACAGAATAAGCAACAAAAACTAATGCAATGATATGACAGACAACCCTGATGTACAAGCAAGAATATGCTTGTAATGAGCAGTGGCATGAGCATCCATAGATACAGAGACTGGATCCAGATGGAACTATGTTACTTGGCTATCAATTTAATGGCCCCAGCTTTGAGTTCCATGTGATCATGACAAAACAGTTGAATCAAAGTCACCACTTTAGTGACTAACTTTAAGTCTTTTGAGGATTTGTCCATTCGCTCCATGTGATGTTGATGGATCAATCAGCTTGAAAGAGCCATCCTCCACTTAGGGCACCTCCCAATTATTTCCTTGCCATCAGTAAAGGGCTTGCCCATATGCTGGAGGATGGCAGCTCTGGGTCCTAGAAAGCTGGTGGTTGCTAGGCAGTGGATTACCCACTTGATATGATGGCCATAGCAGAGAAGTTTCACATTAGACTTGAAACCTCTCCACAGGTTGTGCCAGACTGGAGAGACTCATTAGCAAGTGTCCCAATTGGTAGCGTAAGTTAGAGCCTATTCAAGAGAACAAGATTTGTCCTGCAACTACCTCAGACCTCCATCAACCTTGCCTTATCAGTAACAACAGGCCTTAGCCCATTCCAAAGCTCTCCAAGCTCTCCTTGTGCCCATGCAGCACAAGCAACAGGACCCAACGTTGATGGCACCTGACCACACCAACAGCCAAATAGTCAAGACAATCATCAGCTGCAATGTACACTAAGCCCAACAGATCAGTAAGCATTGAGCTGTGGCAACTCCATAGGCAGAAGCAAACTAATCAACAGATCAAATAAAAGACTGAAGCTGTAGGCTGGATGGAATCACATGTCTTTTCTAAGGAAATGGCTGTGCATACAACATATTCATAGGGTATGCAGGCACTGATGTTACAAGAAAGTGTAAATGCAATTTCCATGCATCCATTCCACTGGCACCAGATGAACTCATTTAACTGCTGTATACATGGTGAGAATCTGTGCAAAACATTTCATCAGTCCTGAATGCCAGTACATTCCACAATTGCCATGAGGAACTTACCAAATAAAGGAGGGCAGGTTGAGGCAACTGACTCAATAAGCCAGCAGCCAGAGCTGTAATGAGGCCAATAGAATAGCCACATACGGCATACCGAATGTACTGATTTCCTCTAGAGAATGAGCCCTCATTCTCATGTTCTCTCCCTTTCCGGTGATCAAAACACAGAACCAAAGCGAGAAGCATTCCTGGAATGGCCTGCATGGTTTGCAACAAACACCCTTCAGTTTGAGCCGCTTTTAATGCCCTTCTTCCATTTACATCTGTAGACATTTCAGATCTGAAAACAACAGCAACTCAACCCTACATCAAGAGAAAACAAAATCCAAAACCAAGGAGCAGTTTTGAACAACAGCCAAAACCATACACATAATCAGGGACCTTCAGCAGCAAGGTGCATAGTATTGACCACCTATCATAACATCACCACTGACATCATACTTTCATGTACATGGATGGAGGTGAATGTAAAACAAGAAACTTCATTCATGGTTGATAGCTCAATAAAACCTAAAAGAGAAGGAGAAAAACTAAAAGAAACCCACTTGACAGGAGCACTTTTCTCTTTCGTTGCCAGTAGACTAAAGAAAAGTTGCTGATCAATTTCTCTGTTCTACAGAATCTCCAGTTCTGTGCCTTCAATGGGTTCAGAGACACAGACTGCATTTTGATGCATATCAGAAGGGTGTGTAACAGGCAGAATTGTGAAGAATGAGAGAAAGATACCATATCTCCAAGGCCAAGCATCAGAAACTCTGTTCCTCCACTGCTGCTTGGAATCCATCCTCCAAGTAAATTGCGGGGAAAGACTAGCTTCACGGGAAGCTCCAGTTTCTTTGTGATTGCTTGTGAAAGGCCCTGCAAATTCAAAGAGCTGGCCACAGTGTGGATGGGATTGGATGCTTGTTGAGTGGCCACAGATACCATAACGTTGGAGCCAAAGAATTGCTCAGAAAAAAACACCCAGAAGATGTCGTACACAAATAGACACAGGAGCAGGAGTGCACAGATCTTGATATTTGGAAGCCGGACATGGCTCACAAATGCAATGCAGATTGAGATGCCAAGTACGTTGTTCAAGAGCCAATGACCCGTCACAAGCCAAGCTGCAACCACCACACAACTGACCACAACCAGCAAGCCCTGTGTTCGGCTGAAGGAGCCACAGCAGCCACGGTTCACAATGATGGGATCCAGTAACCCCATTTGCGAATTCATGTAAGTCACATAAGGGGCCATGCAAAACGCTAGAGAGGAAGCTGATGCCACTGCAGTGAAAGCCATAATGAACTGGGACATGGATGCAAACAGATAGAACATGAGCAGGAGGCTGCAGGAACTAGCTATAGGAATCATCAAAGCCTGTGAACTGTCTAGGGTTATGGATGCTTCTGCAAAATCCCTGTGTCTTTCAGATTCCTTTTCGAAAGTCAAAGCCCGCTGCGCCGAGGCTGACACCACAAACACCGCAGTGGCTATCAAAACCACTGACGCCGGCTCCAGCAGATACGCCAATCTCCACAGAGCTTCCATAATGTCTTTCGCGAAACCCTAAAAACTCTGAAAACTCGAGATGTGTGTGCCTCCTGTCTCTGTCTCTGTCTCTCTCTCCACTGTTCCCTACTGCCCACCAAAAACAGAATGCATGCGGCAAGTCCTCCGCAACAAGGAATTGCCTGCTTCCTGTGCACCCAACCTTCACAAAGAATTTCTCATCTTACCCTAACGACTCCATCGAACTCGATTCTCCTTCCACGAGCCTCCTCTTGCTACTGGCGGAGATGTTTCAACTTCGAAGTTGAATTACAGGGATGCGATTCCATATATTGGGTAAGAGAAGGTGATTTCCGGATAAAGACGAAAACGGACTTTAGCAGCAAGGCAGGAATAGTCCTGCTCTCAGAGCGAGCAAGCGACTGCTGCGAAAATCAAAGAGCTCCAAAGTCCATACAGCAACTGGCCTTTTTGGTGTCCGGATTTCCGCGAATTTGGGCGCGCAACTGGGAAACAGAGCAGCAATCAAGACGCACATACTCCATCTCGATCAGACTACGCGGAAATTTTGCGGAGAATTTCTGGGCGCGAGACGGGAAGAGAAGGAAAGAGGAAACGAGAGAGACGAGAGAAAAAGGCGAACAGGCACTCTCACGCGGCGGGAGCATGGTGGGCTCACGGATGAGGAATGATCCCCGACACATCCGACGGATGATTTCCGATCCTCGTACGTTAACTCTGCGTGGATTTCATCCATATTTTTCTTTTAAAATCCACTATGGGTTGACGAGCTTTTTTTTTAACTGGCGGAATTTCGTCAAAAGGCGAAACACTTTTTTTTTTTCCAAAAAGAAAAAGAGATTTTGGAGGGTTTCAATTGCCGACTCACCAGAAGTGAGAAAAAATAATAATAAAAATCTCAAGGTTTCTATATTTGGTTTTTAAGTGTGTAGCCATAAATTTTGAAGCTTGATTATAAAGATTCATACATAAAATCTGTTTGTAGCCAGATTTTACTAAATCTTCATAGGGATGATTGCCATTTTTTTCTGCATCTTCCTATTGATAATGTTTTTTTTTTTTGAATTTTAATATAAGATGTTTAATAAACTCATATGAAATATTGATACTTGATGGCTGCAAATTTGATGAAAAATGGTAGAAATTTTTTAATTTTAAATGGAAAATTTTAATCAATGACCCTAGAGAAGTGTTACACTTGGGTGAATAAAGTGACCAAATGCAATCTCTAAGGACAACATACATATTTGAGGTGTTTAGACCAATTTTGAAGATTGTGTGTACTCAAATATAAACTATGACTCCAAAATTGGAATTACCAAAGGAATGCATAAAATGTTGTCCTCTAGTATTGTGGGGATTATTATGTAATCTCGTGCAATATATGTTGTTGAAACATTTTGTAATTTCAAACAGAAGGGAATTTTTGACATTTGTGAACGAATTTGTGCAAAGGCCACACTTTCTTTCAACTTATTTGCCTAAGTTTGCAAACAATCTTTTCCAAAAGAAAACTGTACACTAATTTGGTGCATAAAATTCGTTATAATTTGTGGTAGTAAAATGAAGTGATGACTAATAATACATGTGCTAATGTTTTTGTTCATAGTGAGAATATTGTGTACTTTTAGAGCAATACGATGCGCAATTGCTAATGGCTAGATGTAGGTGCCATTTAAAGGTGGAGTCCTTCAGAGTATGGAATATGATGTGGGAGGTATTGGCTATGATATGGCAAATGCCCTTCCATGAGCTTTGTGAATGGTTAAGCTCCACAAATGGTAATTCCTCAGACCAGTGTTTCTTTTACGGTTGAATTTTCGCCAAATTTTGACCTAAGCAAAGGATTTTTCATGGGAAAATTGGCCCAAATTTGCCAAATTTCAAATTTTAAAAATTCCAAATTGCCAGAGTCTTATGCTACCTTCCAGAAGGTAGCCAAGAATATAGAAAGATTTATTTTTTCCTACTTTCATATCTATTAGGTAGCCAAATTTGGCTAAATTATTTTTTCGATGAGCTTTTTAGGCCCACACATAAGGACTTTTCATTGACTACTAAAGGTTAAAGCTGAAAGCATTTGAAAATTTTCCATGCCCAAGTTGGAGAGCATAGTTGGAGTGATCACTATTAAATGTGCTGGCCACAATAGCCATGGCACCTTTCCACAAAACCCATGGGACCATTTTTTTTTTTTAAATTCACCCAAAGGAACCATCCAAAAAAATTTCATGACTAGACATTATGTGGAGCAAGTATGGTTGGTATGTGATTATTTTTCAAAAAAAATTGATCTATGTGATGTTTCACCACCCCTTGAAGATCTGCCAATGGAGGAAAATGACTATGTAACCATTTAGGTTTTGGTTTGCTCTCATGTTTTGAAGAGTTTTCATAGGTGTTAGTGTGTGCTCCAAAAACTAACACCCCATGAAAACTCTTCAAAACATGGAAGGAAATGAAAACCTAAGTCATTACACTCACATAATCATCCAGGGTTTTGGACTACTGCTGACTGGACTAGTGCCCCCAACAAAAGGCTTTGAATGCCAAGGCCATCAAATGCATAGGCACTAAACCCCAGCTCTTTAAGGTGTTAAGTCTTTGATGATTGGTCCATCTACCTTAGTTTTCACTTGATCCCACATTTTGATGAATATTCACTAGGTGTTACTGGGAACTCTGAGTTCATTTTTTAACTTCATGGAACATTTCCTCTTTTAATCCTTGTTGGTTTGAACCAATGTCAAACACATGTATAAACGATGTAACCTTAGTATATTGGGTGGAAATGAATATGATAAAACCCTAGCAAACTCCATAAAACAAAGCACTGAGGAAGGGGAGAAAAGAAGGAACAAAGAGAAAGGACCCAAGTTTAAGCCAAAGGAGCTGAACCCAAAATGGGTCATGTTCCAACACCCCCACCAATTGCAAGAAGCATATCAAAGAGAAAAAGGGATGGGAAACTTGAAATATTGGTAAGCTTAGAAAAGTCCTCATTTACAATGACAACATGCTTCAAAATAGAGTTTGATTGAGCCCTTTACAAAGTTATCAACACCTTTTACCTATGAAAAACTCACAAAATATCCAGAAGGTCATCAAAGCCCTTTGTCAACCATGTCATGTTAACACATCGATGAAAAAAATCATTCGTTCATTGGTGCAAACAAGCAAAAACTTCTACAATAATGGAAATAACACATTCACTTAGTGTTAATCATGGTAGAGTCCTTTCTTAACTTAAGCCGCCATTGTCAGGTAAACCTTGCAATTTGAAACTTGCAAAACCAAATTTACTTGGGTGGGATCAACAATGACAACATCAACCAAAGTGTGAATGCCATCAACCAATAACATGATGTCAATTCATTAGCGAAAATACCAAAAAAGAAGGCAATGGAAGCACGTGAGTTTACTCTTACAAAACATGAAATCCCAACTTTTTCACAATGAAAGTGAAAACATCCCAAATGGCATCATGGGATTTAATCCAATCCTCACCATGGGAATAAAAAAGAGGGTTCAAGGTGGGTCCCTATTAGAACTAAAGACTAGCCACAAATGCACTACGTCAACTTGAAAACTAAAGCTTAAGGGAGGTCCAACTTGGTGTGCAACATAGAGGAAAACACATTTGAGGCCAAACATAAGAATCAAATGACTAAATGGACAAAAAACCAAGCATTCACCTTTAGGCCCATGTAGGACCTCAAACACATACAATGTGAATTAGAAGCCATGTCACTAGAGATGATGATGGAGAATGAATGGTTGTGTAATTTGTTTGAGATGCTTTCCTAAAATCAATTTTTTTCCCTTTCTACAAATTACATGAAAAATGGACCACAAGTCACCACATATGGGGGAAGGAAGTTTTTGTCCAAACCTCAAATGGGCTTGGAAGGGAAATAAATAAAAATTGATAGCACCTATTGCCTCCAATAAGAATGGGCAATTATTTGATAAAACAAATGCCCAGCTTCCTATATAGGTTGTTTACACAATGAACTTTGTGGAAATGAAGCTAATACCCCCATGAGAAATGAAGAGAAAAGCTTGATGGTGCACCAAAGGGATTTGTGGGCAATCCCAAAGACCAAGCCCAAGAAACACCTCAAAACTAACATGAAGGTCATGTCAAAAAAGGCAAATTAGTGTTGAAATATCAACAAAGGAAGGAACAAAAAAAGCAAATAAAAAAATCTTTAGGTGAAACATTGAAAAAAAATCCCACAAGATATTTGGCCATCCCCTAACCTTCAAAACATATTTACATGGCAAACATCCTTGTCCAACATGTTTCATAAAAAGGAAGAAATGAAGGAAGTAAATCCAAATGGGATACCTAAAACCTTGATATCGTGTGAAGGGCAACAAAAATTAATGGAAAGAAAAAAGCCAAGAGACAAATTGAAAGGTGACCAAGTTGTTAAACATTTATAAAATAAATCACAAGCCCCACAAAAACCAAATAAGAAAAAAAAATGTTCCAAACTAAAAGGAATGACAAAGGCATGACCAATAAGGGATGGGAAAATACAAAAAGGAAAAAACCCTGATAGAACATTGTAACGCCCAAAAATGGGCTACTGAAAAAAAAGGCATGGCAAACAATTCACCCTAGCATGTGCCCATTAAAGAATGGATGATGGACATCTGCTTTAAAAGGGAATGGTGGTTGAAAAAGAGGAGAACATGTTGGGCAAAAAAAGGCTGAATAAAAGGAAAAAGTTGAGACAATTGGCTTCTTGTCATGTGAAGTTCATAAAACATGGCTATTCAAAAGATGGTGTTGAAAGCATTTACATCATCCACCTATAACATTGCCTAATCAAGATGGATGTCTAAAATAGCTTAGACACCATGAACCATTGTTTCACACCCACCTTTGATTACTATTTTCACTAGTAGAAAACCTAGAATTTTTGGTCAAAAAGTACCAAATTTGACAAGGGTCTAAAAGACCACTTATTCATCTTTGACATGTCGATTTTAACATGTCATGTGTGACTAAGGTGGTTTTTTTTACTAGCACCATTTGATTGGTCATTTTGATTGGTTAATTTATACCCATATCAAAAAAAAAAAATTGTGGCAGGCAGGCAAGTATGTCGTAAAATAATAAGTAGGTAGGTAAGTGATAGCCTAACCTAGCCTAGCTTATCGTACTTGACCTACCTTAACCTAATTTAATAATCATACTTGGCCTACCCTACTTATTTTAGCCCCTTAAGCATGTACATAGGTTATAATGTTAAGAATTGAACCCTTGACCTCCCCAATGATAAACCAAGTCTTTAACCAATGGAACACACCATCAAAAGGTGATCAATTTTTGTCAATTTTTTAATTTCACATGTTTATTTCAACACATCACTACAAGACTATGTGTCAAGGACATGAAAAATCACAGGAACAAAGGTTAAAAAGAAGGTCTAACTCTAATTTTCAAACAAGGGACAAAATGAAATTATTTGATTTAAAAACAAAGACACAAGATGTGCACGACAAATGTGAAGACAGATCTTTATTATGCTAACATATGCAAACATGAACATGAAAAGAACTTGATAAAGCTATGGTGCAAAATCGTGCTTAAGACCGATGTTGAACAAACTAAAGGAAATGAAAAGTCTTATTCCTATTTATACCTCTTTGGGGACCTAGTTCAAGGAAGTTTCCAATGAGGTTTGTATGTGTGCATTAAATAAAAAAGCTTTTTGAAAACCTTCCTACCTGATAATCAACTATGAATTAACTAAAAGTTGACTTGGATTTAATTAGAAGTCAACTAAGAATTAATGGGAAATTCACTAAGCTTTAATTAAAAGTTAATTAGGACTTAATTGGGACTTAACTAAAAATTAACTTGGACTTAACTAAAACTTAATTGAGAATTAACTGGAACTTAACAAAAAATTAACTAAAATTGAACTAAGAGTTACGGATGAACACTATGAATGAATTCCATCTATTAGAATATGGTGTTTAATGTTTGCATTCGTCACATCACCTCCCCTTCTAACGACGAGGTCCACAAAAAGTGGACTTGGGTTTGTTTAAATATTGTTGATGAAACTCATGCACCTTCTCCGTGGCATGTGATAGGTTCGTGATTGGTTCCCAAATGCGTTCACTCACATCATAGCCATGCTAATGAACAAGATATTGGAGTTGACAATTAGAGATCATTGAATTTAAAATGCCTTCCATTTCATATTCTTATTCACCATTGACTTCAATAGGTGGAGGGGGATCATAGATTTTTTTTGGAATGGTAGACACATGGTAAGGTTCTAATAAGAAAACATGAAACACAAGATGGATTTTCATAGGACCTAAAAGCTTGAATTAAAAAGCCACGACATTGGTTTGTTTCACAATGAGGAATGGACATAACCTTTGATGATCCAACTTCTTTGATGGCCTTGTTGTTTTGATATGTTGTCGTTGAAACCAAATTTGGTCCTTAACCTTGAAGCTAGGTTGTTCCTTCCAATGTTCATTAACATTTTCCTTGTATTGTCTTTGCGCTTCTTCAAAATTAGATACAAGTTAAGCTCAAACATTCACTAACCACATGGTTCGATCCTTAGTTGCTAGATTCATGACTTTGTGCACACCTTGTATGTCAAACTTGTGGTGAAAAATTATGATTTGCAAAGAAAGGTGTTTGCTAGGTTGATGAATGCCCTATGTTGTTATGATCAAACTTTGTCATGGCCAAAAGTTCTAACCAATTATTTTGATGATAACTTGTTGTGCATCGTAAATATTATTCCAAGACTTGATTCACCCATTCTGTTTGCCCATCCATCTAGGGGTGGAAAATTGATGACAACTTCACCTTCACACCTAAAAGCTCAAAGCGTCGTTTGGAAAACTTAGATGCAAATTGAGGCCCATGATTAGAAATGATATCCAAAAGACCATGATATTGAAAAACATGATCAAGGAATAACTTGGCTATTCCTTTGCCAATTATTGTTTTGATACATGGAATGAAATGAACCATCTTCGTTAAACGGTCCACCGCCACCAAGATGGAATCATAAAAATTAGAAGGCGGAAGATCTGTGATGAAGTCCATGGAAATTGAAAACCACAAGGATGTGGGGATTAGTAATGGTTGAAGGAGACCATAAGGGTGATGATACAGATTTTTTGCTCGAACACAAACATTGCAAAATCCGACAAACTCCTTCACATACTTCCAAGGTTGTGGCCACCAGTAATCTCAAAACACTAACTCCATGGTCTTATTGAATCCAAAATGGTCTGTAGCCAAAACATCGTGCCTAGCTTGGAGAACTTAAAGTCATGCAAGCCCATCAAGAACATACAAAAGACCATCACAATAAAGTAAACCATTTTGAAACTTGAACTTAACATGATCACTAGAAAAATTCTAGACTTGATGACAATTCCTTAATTGGCCTTGGATGCTAATAGCAAGAGGGTCCTTTTTAAAATCTTCTTGAATTTAACAAATAAAGGTTGTGTCCTCAGGAATTACCAACGCACCCAAAATTGAAGATGTTCAACTTGAAAATGACATCACATTTTTGCTTGTAGGCGATATTTCTTTCTTTAGATGCAAGGTATGATCAACGAGAAACAATGCATCAAATTTCCTTTGTTGGCATCCACAAAGATAATCGAAACAAAAACAATGCCCACTGAGCTTGGCGTCAATTCAAAACATGAATTGTCATGAAATACAGCAAGTTCGTATGGTCTAAATTCACAATGATTTCATATTGAACTCCTTAAAGTAATTGACACCACTCTTCAAAGGCATCCATGATGCCTATAAATTATTTATCATGAATATCATAATTAGTCTTCACAATAGAAAACTTAAGAGAAGGAAAGCCAAAAGGATGAAAATGATTGTTTTCTCCAAGTTGGGAAAACACGACGCCTATTATAAAATTGGAAATGTCCATTTCCAAAACAAAAGGTTTGGAAAGGTCTACATGAATCAAAAGTGGAGTAGTAGTGAAATAATCCTTCAAAGATTGAAAGATATTATCAGTATCAACTCCACCAAAAAAAAATTTATCCTTCCTAGTCAATCGAGTAAGAGGGGCCACTATTGAAACATAATGGGTAATGAAACGTTGATAAAAGTTAGCAAAGTCAAAAAAACATTGGACATCTTGAACAAAAGTTAGAGTAGCCCAATCAACAATGGTTTGAACCTTATGAAGATCCATACGAATGCCATCTCCAAAAATGCTGTAACCTAAAAATTCCATTTCAAATTGATGGAATTCACATTTTTCCAATTTGGCGTAAAGTCCAACCTTTCGAAGCTTCTTCAAAACCACACATACATGGTGTTCATGGTCCTCCATTTTCTATGAGAAAATGAGAATGTCATCAATGTAACAGTCCACAAAATCATCCAAATATTATAAAAAAACATCGTTCATCAGATGTTGAAAAACAATAAGTGCGTTAGTAAGGCCAAATGGCATCACAACATATTCAAAATTGCCATCACGGGTTCTAAATTTGTCTTCCATTCATCACCTTTTCGAATGTGCACCAAGTTGTATGCTCCAAATAAATCAATCTTAATGTACACCTTGGCATGACTAAGCTAGTTCAACAACCTTGAGATCAAGGGCAAAGGGTATCAATTCTTAATGGTGAATTGATTCAGCCCATGATAATCAATACACATTTGGAGGGTACCATCCTTTTTCTTAACAAACAAGATCGAAGCACTAACTGGTTACTTGGAATGTCGAATGAACTTTTTCTCGAGGTTTTCATCAATGTATCCATGAAGCACTACAAGTTCATCATGTGACAAATTATAGATGGGTCCAAATGGAAGTTGTGCTCCTTCCACAAGATCAATGGTGTAATCATATAATCGATGTTTGGGCAAGGTGTTCGCATTTTTCTTTTCAAACACATCCTTGAATTCTTGGTATTGGAAAGGAATATCATGTGGATGTAGTTCAACATTTGGTGAGGGGAAAATGTAAATTAAAAATGCATCTCCTCTCATGGTAGCTTTCATGAAAGCTTTTGCTCCAACGAACAAAGGCTTTGGGCACCTAGGCCTTTTTAAACCACCAAGATCTCCTTGTTATTTCAAATTTTGCATGGTTTTGATGAAGGTTTCACACTCCAAGGCCTCATGCTATGGTGTTTCAAAATGAAGACTCCTCATATGCCAATCCACTTGTGGAGTATGTAGAACAAGCCAAGACAATCCAACAATGACATGATTTTTTGGAAATGAAATGACATTGAAAAGAAACTTGCTAACGTGGGAACCAATGGTAACATCTAATGGTTTGGTTTCACGTGTGATTGGTCTTGATGAAAGGTTTTGACCATCAATGACCTCAACCGACATTAGTATGTTCTTTTCCACTAGAGCCAACTTGTATTGTTCACACTAGCTCCTCGTTCATAAAACATGCTGATGTGCTAAAATCAAGAAGTGTTTAAGCCTCCATCGTCGTGAGCTTACTACATTTGACAATGATTTGAACCAAGAAACATGCTGTTGGGTTTGAAGATAAAATGGGACCATTTTCATTATATGATGCATCAAGGTCTAGCCTCGCAATCCCTTATGAAATTAAACATGTTTGTTTTCTAACTTTCCTGGTTGTGGATCCATAATAAAGGTGGTGCATGTTACCTATGGTCCACACTTCTTTGGACATTCATGAACAATATGGCTTGGTTCTCCACAATACAAACAAAAATTGTTTGTACGTCGATGTGCTTCTCTTACTCCATGAGGGGTTTGAATCTTGTTTTATCAATCTGCATGGGGTCGTTCTTTGGCAAGGTTATTGAAGGCTAGGCTGGCATTGTAGGTGGAAAACTCTTTTGTGTTGTTGATGGTGCAAAATTCATTTGTGGTATCAATGTGGATTCATGGTGCCTTTTTTGTCGATGTTTAAATAACTTGTTATCACACTAAACAACTTATGCAATGGCCTAACTTAATGTTGAAGGATCTTGCAAGGTGAGTAGCAAGTCCTTCACATCACCTCATAACCTAGATTGGAATTGATTTATAAACGTTGCTTCACCCCATGAAATATCACAAACTACATGAACTCTGATGCATCTACCAGAGTTGAATGTACTCGACAAAAAGATCGTATCTTAATGTTAGACTGTGTTTTTTGTTGGAATCTCCAAAGGTGGCATTGAACTTTTCAATAAACGCTTCAAAGTTGTCAAACAAGGGTGATTGATGTTCCAACAAAAGTGCAAACCAAACAAAGGCTATGCTTGACAATAAGGTGCCAATGAATTCAACTTGAGCTAGGCCAATTGGATATCCATGAGGATGAAATTGGATGACCAAACACACTTGATTGACAAAACTTTGAATGTTGAACTGTGCCATCAAACTTATCAAGTAGGTTGATCCATGGTTCCTTTGGTTGGGGTTGTGTTGCCAAAACACATCCCAAAGAAGTCGAAACTTGATTAGTTTGTAAATGAATAATAAATTCATGAAGTGTTTGATTTTCATGTTCATGATTCCTAAGGACAACAAGGACTTCTTCCATGGCTATAAACATGATTATGAACACTGTGAAATATGACGCCAACAAGAGGTGGGTAATCCACAACTTCAATCAACAAGAAGTGGGTAATCCACAACTTCTTGGAAACTTTTCCTTTGAAGAAGAGGGGTAATCCATATTCAACTCCAAAAGGAATCTAATTCTTAAATGGCTTATAAATGCACAAATAAACATAGACCTCATGGAATCTATTCAAATTGTTGTAGCCCTAACCTTGGGCTTGTGACCAAAGCAAGGGCTTGCAAGAGGGCGAGATAAGAAGGAGACGCGGGAAACACATCTTATACTCCCGGGAGTGCATGAGAGTGTGAGAGAATGAACCTTCACACTCCCAAGGCAACTCCGACTTGGGGAGTTAGAGTCCTGAAGGATTCTCGAATCTTCAGGGAGCGATTACAAGGGTCAAAACCCATTCGTTTGAAGAATTCTTTATATCATTGGAAAACTATTGAAATGTAAATGTTTAAAATGGGCTTGCATCACCCATTTGGACATCTGAAACACAAGTTATGGCCAAAAGAAAGGTCAGGAATCAAATTAACAATTTGACTCCCGACCATTAACAGTCGGGAATCGACCCGATTTCCTTGCGTGCAGGTGGCATGCGACATATTGTTGGAAAGCTTTCGACAAAGGCTACAACTTTGCTTTAGACCTCATCACGATCGGAGGTCAACACACAAAGTTATGGGGCACCAAAGTCGCAAAAGTCTTGACTTTGGCAATTTCTGGACTCCCATTTGGGAGTCTCGAAACAAAAAGCCATTTGAATGTGGGCCTTGTGGAGAGGCACAAAGTATACTATAAGGGGGGAAGGTGGTGGTTTCCCCTGAGTTCGGGCCGTGGTGAGTCTCGTGAGTTCGAGCACCAAAAGTGCTTCAACTATGCACTAACCAACTTGTTATTTGGTTTGTGCAAATGCGAGTGAGTGATTAAGTGCTTATCATTCTTCCTAGTCCCATCCCGAAGCTCCAACACGCCCTTCTACCCCCCAAAGTGCTGCAAGCCAGGTAACGTGCCCTGACTCCTTGTTTTTCCATTGTCTTTAGTCTAGACTCACATTTGATTCCATTAAGGAGCCCGAGGTGCGTCACAAATGATCAAGAACACAAGAAATTATAAGAATAAAGGCTTAAAAAAAGGTTTAAATCTAGCTTTCAAACAAGGAACAAAACAACATTGTGTGATTCAAGAAACAAAACCACAAGATGTCATGATAATGTGAAGACAAATCTTTATTAAGCTAATGTATATAAACATGAACATGAAAATAATTTGATAAGGCTATGGTGCAAAATCATGTTTAAGATTGGTGTTGAACAAATTGAACGAAATGAGGGGTCCTAGTCTTATTTATACCCCTTTGGAAATTAACTCAGGGAAGTTTCTAAGGAGGTTTCTATGTGTGCATTAAGAAAGGAAGCTTCTTGAGAACCTTCCTAATTCAAAGTCGACTATGAATTAATTGAAAGTTAACTTGGAATTAATTAAAAGCTAATTAGGAATTAACTATGATTTAATTAAAAATTAATTATGAATTAATTGGGACTTAATTAGGAATTAAATAGGACTTAACTAAAAGTTAACTAGGATTTAACTTGGAATTAATTAGATTTTTAATAAAAATTTAACTAAAACTAAATTATAAGTGATGGATGAACATTATAAATGAATTCCATCTATTGGAAAATGATGTTTAATGTTCACATTTGTTTCACTATGAAGCATGAAAATAAGTAGGTTGTAAAAGATATGTGGATGGGTGGGTAGGTAGGTAGGTGGGTAAGTAGGTGGGTAGGTAGTTAATATGTAGGTAGGTTATAGGTGGGTGGATAGGTAGGTAGGTAGTACATTTAGTTGGGTGGGTAGGTAAGTAATTAATACGTAAGTAGGTTATAGGTGGGTGGATAGGTAAGTAACATTATTACAAATCATGGTTTTTTAAAAGGTTCAAATTGATTAACTTGTCATTTTGAATAATGGACATGTACATTTTGATTAAAAGCCATGGGCTTGAATGACACATGTATGTGTTGATTTATCAATTTGACTATATTGGTTTATTTGACTAAATACACATAATCAAGTTTACAACTTTAGTCAATATGGCCAATGGTCTTTACTCAAGTTGAACAATTAATGAATATGGCTAAAGATCCGTAATTAAAATAACCAATGGTCTTTAGTCAAGTTGAACACTTAGTCAAAATGGCCAATGATCCTTAATAAAAATGACTAATGGTCTTTAGTCAAGTTGAACATTTAACCAATATGGCCAATGATCCTTAGTCAAATATGACATGGTTTAGTACCTTATGTATCTACCTCCTACCTATTCATCCACCAATTTATTTAGTTAATTATTTGCTTACCTATTACCCACCCACCCACCTATTTATTATTTATTTATTGATTTATTTACCTATACATTTTCGCCCACCTACCTACATATGTACCTACCTATGTTTTTCACTTTCATATGACCTACTTATTTACCTACCCACCTACCTACATATTATCTATCTACCTATCCACCCACTTACTTATTTAATTTTAACCACTAGGTGTAACCATGAAGTTTAACCACTATGTTTAACCAAATTTTAATCATCACGTTTAATTAAAATTTAACCATTAAGTTTGGCCAATAGGTATAACCTAAGTTTAACCATTAAATATAACCTAGTTTTAATCATTATGTTTAGTCATTAAGTTTATCAACTAAGTTTAGCCAATATGTTTAGCCATTATATTTAATTAGGGTTTAGTCATTACACTACTAAGAAATGTGTCTTAGTAGTTCATTTGGGTTTCACTAGATTTTTGAGTGAATTTGGACATTTTCACTAAGTGAAATTGTTTAACCTCCTAATGAACGGGGACCAGTTGTTACGGATAATGACTTGTTTCATTAGTACCTAGTGAAACAAGGTTATTCTCAAGTGAAATACAAATTCATCAAACCATTCATTTGCTAGTTAATTAACTATCCAGTATGGAAATTAATTAAATTTTAATTATTTAATATAAAATATTATTGATAATTTCATGATTGTTAAAGCCTATTATTTATTGACACGTGTCATTACCTACGCTAGGTTGAAAACCTAGCCTAGGTGGGTAGGTAGGCCATGTAATCAACCTAGGCACCTAAACTAGGAGTTTGATAGGAGAATATTTGATCAATATACCATTGCTGACCACACAACACCACCCATGAGGTTTGATCCTTTGACCTTTGAAATGGGGGCAAACACCTTTACCATCAAGCCACCACACTTGTTGTGATAATATGTTACATTACATTTTATTTATCAAATACTTCATTTTAAACATTACAAAAACATAAACTTTGAAAATTCATATCTTATTG
>Ga0116229_10007203_pt1 | contig 17684 bp, 5 predicted proteins | sample S1TSphgellanicum_3_FD_87313 | JGI IMG/M metagenome (GOLD analysis project Ga0116229, IMG submission 87313) | Host-associated microbial communities from peat moss isolated from Minnesota, USA - S1T2_Fc - Sphagnum magellanicum MG | ecosystem: Host-associated > Plants > Peat moss > Unclassified... | reverse complement strand
GCGTTTGATGCCCTATTATCCCGAGACTGGCCGTTCTCGCTACCTGATCGCCTGACTTTAAGGATAACTCTGTTGCAGACAATTATCTAGCTCCCACCCAGGGGAGGTTATTTCCATTTTTTTTCAAATGACGTGAAGTTGTTGGAATACAGGTTGCAGCTTATTAAATATATTACATATATAATTTATTATTTAATAGAATTTTAATATCGTGCTCAAAAATTGGATTATAAGAATCTATAAAAAATATAATTAAATATTTTGAATTTTAATATATATTTATATTTATTTCTTATTTAATTATTTCGTAGCATATCAAAAAATAATCTTTCTATCTCACCTATTTTATGATATATGCAAAGAATAACTTCCTTCCAGTAGTCTCGCACATACAAGACAATAGTCATACCTTATGTGCTTGCAAAAAAATCTATACAACATTGTTTCAAATGGACCATGACAATGAGTGTGTTAGATCATAGTCTTATGAGGTTTGCACACAAAATTTGTGTGAGACATTCATATCCACTATCATAAAATCACACAAGAATTGAGTCACAATGACTAAGTACCCACACATGTTGGGGTCAATGCAAATCAAGGTAGCTCAAAAGGCAAGGGAAGAAAAGCATCCCTTAAAAGTCAGTCCATAAAATATATTTACACTACATCATCACACTGTGACACAATGCATAAGGATTCCAAACTTACGGATTTATTTTTAAAAATTCCATTGAAAATCTACTCAACCTAAAGATACAAAATTCCACCCAAAACTTAAAGAAACTATTATAGGTATTTACAAAGTTTGTGTTGTGAGGTTCTTTCTGGCATGTTTGTGGAAGCAACAAGAAGACTCAGTTGTGGAAGGAAATGGAGTTAGATGATAAGTTTTTGTGAATGAAAATTTAAGGGTGCAAATGGGATTGAATGAATCAATGGCATTATTTTAGAAAAGGATGTTACATATCTTTTTGTCCCAAATTTTCTTTTTATACAAATGAATTTTTGAACAATTTTTTTACAAATTGTTAGGATACATGTTTATACTTGGTTCAAGTACATAATATCTTTTTTTTAAATAATTTTCACATAAATATGAATATTAGAAAGTGTGCTGATTTGTGAATTCAGTATTTCATTTTTTAAATGATTATAATTTTAAATCATACTAAAAAATTTATTTTAAAATTTAAAAAAAAAATTGTATAGTAAATTACAATTTTTCTTAACACATCATGTACATCATACCTAATTTATATGTGGTAAAAGACTTTTGAAGTTCTAAATTTTAGATCAATTTTGAGAAGTTCTTTGAATTTTTAAAGTTTTAGAATTGCACATGTTTTAAGATACGAATGTTTTTTGAATGCGTTTAATTAATTTTTATCTTCTTCTTTTTTTCGTTAATTTTGTTTTATTTTATGAGTCTTTTTTATAGTCCTTTGCAAAATTGATTCTTTTTGTTATAATAAGTGTTCACTTTCAAAGGTTTTTAATTGAAACTTAAATTTAAAATTTTATCAAATGAATTTTTGATTTATTCCTTGGCATTCATATAGATGAAAAAAAAACAACTTGCTATGATTTTCATAATTTTAAATGATAAAACAAAAATATTTTTTCAATTTTGACTATTTTTTTCTATCATCTAACACCTTTTTTGGCTTGTTTAATTATGATCACACCTCTTTGAAAAGAGGGTGAAGTTATCAAAAGGAGAAAATGACAAGAAATAGAATGGTTGGATTTATCATTACCCTATGTTTTCTTTGTTTTAGTGTCTATGTGATTCTTGCTATATGTGAAAGGTGATAGCTAGTATGTGGTATCAAATTGAAAGAGTTATGATCAAACGATGGACTTCAAAGGTTTTTTGTTTTGAAACCCTTTAAATTTTTTGATGATGGTGGCTCAACAACAGAAAAATATGGCAGAAAGACTTATGGTTGAAGGATGTTAAACCAATGATATGAAGGGGAAGCAAGTGCTTCATAGGTAAGCATTTTGGTTGATTTTGTCCTTTTTTGTATGGATTTCAAATTTCAATAGATGGTAGATTTCAATTAATTAGGAATGTGCATGTAAATCACAAGTGGGTTTAAGATCGAAACTATGTATGTTTATTATATAACTATGAAAATCTATGTTTTTATTTACATAAATATTTTTTCACCTTTCTATTATTTATGTATAATTAATATGCCACACCATTCTCCTACCATGGATTTCACATAAACTACACCAAAACCTTTCAAAATTAAAATCTCAATTCCCTTCACAATTTTAGTCCATGAAGTTTTACATTCATACCACGACTTATTTCTATCAAATGAAGGTGTTTCCAAAGGTCACAAACACTCACTTATATACTAACCAAAAGGAAAACAAACAAGAAGTTTCTTAAAGTTTACACATCACATAATAAAATGGCAAAAACTTTTCACATAAATTATCATGTGAAAGTTAATGCACCTTAATATGTCAAAAACTTTTCACATGACTTTCACATAAATTATCATGTGAAAATCAATGCACCTTAATGTGTAAAAAACTTTTCACATGACTTTCATATAAATTATCGTGTGAAAATAAATGCACCTTAATGTGCCAAAAACTTATCACATGACTTTCCACATAAATTTTCATGTGAAAGTCAAACACTATGACCAAATCATAATTAAATTATGAAATCCTACTAACAAGTAAATCACCAAACTTAAATGTTAAATAACTATATAAATAATAACTTAACTACATCAAGTTACATGCACAAGACTATATGGGAAAAATGCCCACAATCAATTTTCTAAAGATTGGATATTTGTTTTACTCCATTCTTCTTTCGCCACATTTTGGAATGTGGGGAAATACCTTGGGAGAAGTTTGAAACATGAATAAAATAACATGTCTATCGTGGAGATGACGAAAATGTTTAATGGGCTAATGAACCTGGGTGAGTGGCATCAACCTTTTGAAATTGGGATATGAGGAGATAATTTTGAAGGAGATAGGTGGGGAAGTGAGACCTGAATCTGAGAACTCCAAAAAAATATCTATTTCACCTTTGTGGCCAGGAAATAAGGAAATCCTTAATGGATATAAATGAATGGAAAATGTCTTGTTAACTTCTTGAAAGGAATTTGAGGGGAATTTTTCATTTGTGTGTGTGGGGAAGGGGTGGGGGGGGTGTGCCATGTATTCATGTTGATGTATAAGTAAGATAGGGGTAGTTTGAGAGAGGTAGTTAAGAGAGATTTGATCATTTAGATATGTAAAATAAACATGTTTCATGGTTGGTCTAAATTCCTTAATTAGGATAGTATAATTATTTATTATTTTTATGTTTCATGGAAACAATGAGTAGTACAACTAAATGAGGTTGTGGGTGAAGTTCATTCTATGGTCTTCTACTAGAAGAATTGATGTTGTGAATAGAGTGAGGACTGGTTTAAAACTACAAAATTAGAATTTAGCTTCATTTATACCTTATTATATTGTTACACAGTCTAATGTACGCTACTATGTAACATACAACAACAATCCAACAAAAAAGAATGATAGAACATATAGGCATAAAGTGCTTCACTGTTGCAGAAATACCATAAACTGAACACATGGAATCAAAATAGACCAGTCCTTCATCCAGAAAGCCTGCATGACTGCAAGCTGACAGAAGATACACAAAAGTAGCTACAAACTCTGTGAGGCTACTACCCACATAAGCATCTAATTGACAGCCAGATTGCATGATCTGCATATGAACATGTCTGCCCTCTTCAAGTGCTTGTAAACTCGCTAAGGCATTGAGCACCCAAATAAAATTGAGCGTATCAGGAATCATGAGCCCTTTCTTGTTGCATTTGTTGGAAAAGCTCAATTGACTTCTCATCATATTGACCCATCTTGAAGTATCTGGCAAGCTTTGTATTCCATGAGAAATTGTGCAATTGTATAGTCCCTGGTGCCATAGGAGCCACCTCTGCCTTCACCCATGTGGGATTCCTCTCAACATGCCAGAGTGCTTCCCCTCCGGTCTTCTTATGCTTGAAATCTGGATACCTGGCATTTACCTATGACATCAGCTGTGCATTGTTCAGTCTAGCTGTGCACATCAGGCATAACAATGGTGACTTTACTTCATCATCCACATGAGAGTTGTGATAGCAAATATTCATTCACCTTTTCTGACCTGTGATCCCACAGCAAAGGATCTGGAAAGAATTCCCACCAAACTTTGTCTAGAATCCCTCCTGACCTGGCCTTCAGAACACCCTGGAATGGCTGAGAATATAGTCCCCTTCATCATGGTATAACCAGGTTCATATGATGAAAAAATAACTTCTTTGAATTGCCAACAAAACAAACATATCAATCTGTATCTGGACCCATGCCATTCAGCTCTGAAAGCTCATGCAAGTGCAGCAATGATGGCTTTTTTTCTCTGCATTCCCAGGAACAGGTGCCTATCCTTTCAATCAAGAACCCAGCTAGGGTTTCAAGGTGTGTGGATTCTGAAGAGCCGCTCAAAGATGCAATGCATCAGTTGGACTGCTGGTCCGGACCAGGGTTCTTGTAGCTTCCCAGTTGGAAGTAAACATGCCTGAAAAAGGGAGAAGGATGAGCAGGGTCAGATGAAGGTGATGGAAAGAGGTGTCAAAGATGATGCAATCAAAAACAAATGCCAGAGTTGATATGGATGTGCTTTGATGTTGCACTGCAACGAGTTCCATTCTTTAATTTCCACTCTCCCCTTTGAGGGATCTGTCCCAAATGCATATCAATTGCCCCTTCAACCTTTGCTCTCCAGTGGCATTTTTTTTTGGATAAAGCAGGAATTTGCTGGCTTAGTATATATGCATACAAGGTTGGGCCATGGGTGTCATGGGGACAACAAGCTCATTTTGCAATGCCTACTTACTGGCTTTGAAGAACTCAACAATCTGACATGAAACCCACCCAGATTCAGTGGTGTAATGACTTTTGCCATAAGACCCAGCAACAATGAGAATAGGAAATGTACTTCCCTGAAGTTCCAAGAAAATGAAATCACACTTTCTTCACAGGAACCACCCACTGAACATATTCCTCAAAATGCGAGACCAAATGAGAAGTACAGCAACAGTTTGAATAGGAAATTTGTTCCATGAAGTTCCTTAAAAAATGGACTCACAGTTTCAAGAACACAACATTCCTCAAAATGTGAGACCAAATGAAAATTGCATCCTTTTGTTGTAATCTCTTCCTTTCAGGCAGAGCCTAACTTATTAGCTACAAACTTCCTTTGAAAGTGCAACCCCACCGATAAAACTGAATCTGGGACAGCAAATAGGTGGGGGACTATTAATAGCAAATCACCTGGACGGACGGCCCAGAAACACTTAGCAGCAGTCAGATCATACGTCTTTTACCAGCCACCGCAAAGTATGCAATTCTGCTGATCCAAACCAGCATGTTTTGACTTTTCTTCATCCAATTTTACTCTGCACGATCAGGTACGGAGCACCGCTGGAGATGCTCTTAGAGATATTGTTGAAAATCTGAAATATTCAGATTGGGGCTATTTAAACATTTTTTTCAAAAAAAAAGGGTGTTTCGGCAAGATTTCGGCAAGAGTTGTAGATATGATAATAGAATGGTGGATCTGGGGTATCCAGGATATAACATATGTTGCTATGTACTAACCATCTACATGTAGCATGTAGATACCTACCTAGATGCTAATTCAATTCCCAACAACAGGTAACAAATCAACCATATGATTTGGGTTGATTCTGTACAAGGTGAAAAGTACAAAACCTGACCACAATAGGGTAAACACTAAATAATAACAACGAGTTAAATGTGACATTAGGTTTGAAACATTTGTAGTACAATGTCCAACATGGAAAAAAAATTGGATTTTTTTAAATTGTATTCACACAATGCTTAATGTTGGAAGTATCTTTTTTATACAATAGTTTCAAAAAAAACACATGTGATGTAGTGGTTAGAATCCTCTTTTTAACCCAACGGTTTACGATTCAAAAAAAATTTCAACAAACGAAATGGATGAAAAAATTCATAAAATATTTAAATATTTTTTTAAGTTAGTTATTCTTAGGAAGTAATTTCCTCGGGGAAAAGAAAATTAAGTGCCAGTCCCAAGCAAGTTCTCCATGCAATAAAAAAAAGTTTCCAAATGAAAAATATAATTTTTTCAAAAAGTAATGAATTTTCCTTGGGGAATGGCCAAGTTCCCCAAGGAAAAAGGCACCTTCCCCAGGGAACAATGTACTTTCCCCAAGGAAAGGCCTAAGTTCCCTAAAGAAACATATGTTTTGAATCTTTTTGTAATCATAGTCATCTCATATTTTTATGTATGGTCTTACAACCTATCATTGGAAATGTTTCAAAGAGAGCTACAACTTTGTAGTTAGAAACACTTCAATCATAATTCATATGCAAAAGCTACAATCAAACAACATTTTGGACACATTTGCTCTTTGAGGAAACATATGTTCCAAATATTTTTGCAATCACAATCATCTCATTTTTTTTATATAAGCTTGCAACCTATCATTGGAAAGATTTTGAGGAAAGCTACAAATTTGTAGTTGGAAACATTTCAATCAAAACTCATGTGTAAAAGTTATGATCACACAAAAATTTCAAACACATTTGCTCCTTGGGGGAACATGGTTATTTCCCCAAGACAATTTAAGCCCGTTTCTCCCCAGGGGCCAACCATGTGCCCGAAAGCAATTCCCCTGAAGAACAACCTAAACCATGTTCCCCTGAAGAACAAATGTGTCTGAAACTTTGTGTGATCATAACTTTTGTATATGAATTCTGATTGAAGTGCTTCCAACTACAAATTTGTAGCTTTCTTAAAAAACTTTCCAATGATAGGTTGCAACCCTATATAAAAATAAATATGAGATGACTGTGATTGCAAAAATATTTAAGACATATGTTTTCCCGAAGAACTTGGGTAAAGCTCTAGGAAAATTCATTATTTTTCGAGGAATGACTTAAGCCCCTTTTTTTTTCCATGGGGAACAATCATGTCCTTGAGGAGGAATTTAAGTTGCCCCAAGGAACAACTTAAACCTTTTTTTCTTGGGGAATAATCATGTCTTTGAGGAGGAGCTTAAGTTGTTTTGAAGAACAACTTAAACATTTTTTCCTTGAGGAACAATCATGTCCCCAAGGAGAAGGAGCTTAAGTTGCCCCAAGGAACAACTTAAACATTTTTTTCCCTGAAAAAAAAATCATGTCCCTAAAAAGAAGGAGTTATTTCTCCTTCAACAATATGGTTGCTTTTTGAGGCAACTTAAACATTGCTCTTTTGGGAACGTAATTATTCCTTGGGTGCAACTTAAACCCTTTTTATCTCAAGAATTTATTTTCATCCATTTTGTTCATGGATGAAACAAAATTAGGAAAAATTTCAAACCCGAGACCTTTAGGCTATAAAAGGGATTTTAAACATTACATTAGTTTTTTTCCTTTGAAAATAATGTAAGAAAAAAAATTAACCATTAATCATTGTGGGGGTATAATTAAAAAAATCTGAATTTTTTTTCTTGTTGGGCACTATATTATATTGTTTTATAATTGTGTCAAGCCCAATGCAACATTTAAAAGACAAATATTATTTAATGTTTACCCTTTGTGGGGTATTATGTTGGGTTGTTAAGTAATAAGGTGCTTAATAAATAAAAACATTTGGTCAATTATGTTTAGGATTAATAATAATTATTATTACAATTTGGCATTATATTAAATAATGAAGTTATTGTGCTTGAAAATGTCATTTAGATTTTTGACATGGCAATCGGACAAATTTTCAAAAATTTTGACAATTCCCAAAAAAATCAATTAATGTCTAACCAGCCTTCGTATTTGGCTACTCACCACTCTATGACACATATGTCATCTTCTAGAAAGAGTGTTGTTGCCATTCCATGCCATTAAAAGTCCATTGCTCCAAGGTTATGGTTGTTTCATGTCTTTCATTTTAAAACATTTCTAAACAAAACTCATAAGAAAGGTTGTATCAAACCTTTCCATAATCACAATTATTTCATGCAAAGGGATGTGTATGTGATGAATTGAAAATATTTGCAAGTTATACTAAAATGAAACATCAAGCACAAAACTAACAAATGCTAGATACCTTATTATTATGGTAGCTTTGACACTAATTCTATTGTTTTCAGAAATGTTGAAATTTTCAAATAAAGTTTCTTTGAAGGAAAATCTGAATATTCAGAAATTTATTTTTTGAAATGAAAAATTTCAAATTAATAAGTTATTTGATAAACATGTGTTAAAACTACCAAGGCACTTATAAAAGGTTCATTCATGTGGGATCCAATAGGGAGGATCCCAAAAAGTGAAGTTAAAATTTTTTTACTAGTCTAAGGAAAAACTAATCTTGGGGGGATATCATATTTTTTACATTAGTTAGATCCCATTTTCACAAAATAGATTGCAAAAGGTTTTGGGTTTCCTTTTTTAATTTTTTTAAAAACTTATACACTAGGTTGGGGTATCAATATTTTTATTTTGAAAAAATTAATGAGTTTTCATACATTTGAGAACAATTGGTTATCATTTGGCAGTTTTCACCAACTAATTTTTTAAATGAAATAAATAAAGATAACTTAGCAATTGAACCTTAAGTTTGGTCATACATGGGTGAAATTCAAAAACAAACTTGCACAAAAAATACATTAACATCAAAGGGGGGTTGAAACTCATGACAAAATTTCATCTCTTTTTTAGCACCTCCACTCTTGCTACATACCTTTTCATTGCTCCTAGTATGGCAAACTTTTCCTTTGGTGGTACCATTAGGAACCACCTTACCAAAATCATAGGAAAATTGGACCCAATTTAAGAAATAAAATTCCATCTACTTATATGTTGGTTTATTTGATTATATTAGGTGGGCTATGTGTTCCCCACCTATGTACACATTCAAGAAAAATAATGAACACCCAAAAATGTATAATATGCATTAACATTTTGATTCCTAAACCATTCATGATTCATTCCTGGCCCAATTCTTGATTTTTTTTCTTTTTAAGTGTCCTTACACTTACACATTAAATTATTTTTCTTATTTATTTAGTACATGCACATAGGAATGATCCAAATTAGTCATTAAGACAACAAATGGTGAAAATAGTTATCATTTGTGTTCTTGACATTAATAGCCCTTTGGGGCTTCACAATCTTAATTTCAAAAATTCATAAATAAATCAAAATTGATTCAATCAATTGTCTATAAAAGACATCAAATAGGTTGGCATTTGAAGTATTTTCAAAATAACATCTAAGAAAAATTCCAAAAAAAAAATTGTTTTTGTGTTCCTAATAAATAAAAACCTTTATGTGACATTCTTAAAACTTTTTCCTTATGCATTCATTTTTCATATCAACACACATTTTTTTATAAATTTAATTAGAGTTTTGAATTCTACATGACTTGGGTAACCTAATATTTGGAATGAAATTTTTTTTTTTATGTGAATCCTAAATTGTTTTGAAATTGGATGGGTCACAAAAATTTGGGGTGTGACATTCCTAATGGTATCACCCAACGATAAATGTGCCTAGTAGTACAACTACAATGATTAATTTGAACATGGTGCATTAATCTTTGAACTTTGTGCATTAAATGCACAACCTTGTTTAATGGTTGTGTACTAAACCTTGTACATTGTACCTTGGGAACCTAACCTAGGTAAAGGGTTTTACCTCACTTAGGTCCTAGTATTTAAATATTCTTTTGAATTTGGTTTTTAATCACCCGATTATCATACAAGTGAAAACTAATGATCAAGGTTTTAATTAAAGTATCACTAAAAGTGATACCCTAATGGTTTCAAATAAAAATAACTAAGTGATATTCAAAAACAGTTTTGATACCCACCCAACACTAAAAAGAGCTTCAAACACAAGAACAAAAATAGGGGTTAGAGATGATGAAACTTTGCCAACCATATTAAATTAACCAAAACACCCAAAAAAGGGTAAAACAAGGAACAAAATGGAAAGACCCACATCCAAAAAGATAAATGAACCACCCATAAAAGCAAACCACAAGGGGAACATCAAGTTCCCAAACCCCCTCTAGTCGCAAAAAACATATCAAATAAAAAAATGAGAAAACTTCCTAAAATGATGTTTAACTTAGACAAACCCTCATCTACAACAACAACACGTTTCGAAATAAAAACCATATGTGCACGCTATAATGTCATTAACACCCTCTACTTATAGAATGCATGTAAAATTGAAAAAAAAAAACTTTTAATGCCCTTCATTCCCCATGCCATGTTGGCACATTGATGAAAGAACCCTTCCATATGTTGGTGTAGACATCTAAAAACTTTTATAGCTAGAAGAAAAAACATGTCCGCCAGGAACTAATCATGATAAAAATTGTCCTTCACCTGAACCATAATTGTTGTAATAACCCCACGAGAAAAAATAGACCACAAAACCAAATCAATTTGAATGGGGTTAACAATGACATTTGCCAATGTGTAAACATTGTTGATTAATGACACAATGTTGACTTGACAATGTGAAAAGTACAAGGCAAAAGGTGGAAGGACATGGGTCTGCATTTGTAAAACATGAAATTTGCATCACTTGTAATGGCCACAAAAGCATCTCACACAACATCATGCAAGGCCATCCTTTCCCCACCATGAACGTAGCAAAGAAAGTGGATCCCCATAGGATCCAAAGGCTAGCTACAAATACAATATGACACCCCAAGGACTAAAGGATGGGAAGACCCAACCTAATGCGCAATGTGGTGAAGAAAACATCTAAAGTACTAAGCGAAAAAAAAGGATGATTGGGCAAGCTAACAACCAAGCACTTGCACATGACCTCACACACAACCTCAAACACATTTGATGTGAATCAAAAGGAAAATAAAAAAGGATGTTAATGAAAAAGTGGTCATGTAATTTCTTTGAAATATTTTCTTGAAAGCGATTTGTGCTTCTCTTTGCCAACTGTTCAAAAATGGGGCACACATGTTACAACCTTGAGGGGAAGAAGCTATGGTGTTAATCTCAAATGCACCTAGAAAGGGAGTAGCCTTGAGCTATTCACACCTATCACCTCCAACAATAACAAAAATTTGACCAAAACTTGGAAGTTATGATAGGAGCAACTAAGGCCCAATCCTTAGATAGGCAGTTGAAACAATGACCTTTAAAGAAATCAACCATACACCCCCACTCAAAAATGGGGAAAACCACTTGTCGACAAACTAGAAGGGCCTTGGGGCACTCCAATGAGTCAAACCTAAAAATCTATTAAAAACTCCCATCAAAATCAAATAAAAAACAATGAACTAACTCCAAAAACTTGGAGGGGGGGGGGATCAACAAAGTAAAAAAGAAGGCCTTTGCGCAAAACATCAAGAAAGGGTACCAAAAACCATTTGAATGTCCCCTAATTTCGAAAGCATGTCTACATGCCAAACATCTTCACCTAAGGCTTCTTGTAAAAAAATGAGGTGAAAGAGGTAAAACCAAAGGGGACACCAAGGATCTTGATGCCATCAGCATGACAACACATCAAGTTACTAAAACAACTATTATCTATTTTGACTACAATTCTAACTACAAAATTAGATATTAATGAATATGTAGTTATAAAAGACATTGTGGTGCCACATGGCATTATCGTTTTATGATTGTAGTTGATATCATGACTTGATGGTTTTTACACGAATATCAATTTCTCAAAAATGTATTTTTAATATTTTTTAATCATCCAAAATTAAATAATAACAAAATTCCATTCATCCTTGCAACTTTTGGTGAATAATAACAATTTATGGTCGTGTGATGTTGATGTGGCATGCCACATGGCAACAAAATTGATTAGTGGTCGTAACACCTCAGGACATGTGACATTAACTTCACATCATGATTCATGTCTTTAATTTGATGAATTAATTTTATTTATTAACTAGTTAAAAATATTGTTGTCCTTTGCAGTTAATAACGACTTAGTCTTCCATGTGATGATGGCATGCCATGCCATTTGGCAACAAGGTGTCACAAATTTTCATGGCAATCCATGATTTTTTGTGACATTGTAAGTTTTTGTGTGTCTTGAATTTATGGCACCAATATTTATCATGGCATGCCATTTTTTTTGTGTGCCATGAAGTTTTTGAAGTCATGAATTCACATTCATGTGTATGTGTATTAAACAATCTATTGTTAATTATAATTGTGACTACAATATTAATAATCACTTTGAAAAAGGTGACACATAACTCTTTTACTTTTAAACTATTTAACACGCTAGCTTAGGTTAACATACCTATTGAGTTAACCTATGTATGTAAGCTTACTTAATAAAAACCTACTTTGTAATATAAACTTCCTTGTAAGTTACTTAATTAGACATAATAAATTTGTTACATCTAGTATGTTTAAATATACCTATTTAATAGGTTACCCTACTAATAGGTTAACTTAGGTAGGTTTGCTTAAGTTCCTAGTTTTAGGTTTTTTACCAAGTCAACCTAGGTAGCCTTGTTACAAATTTGTAACCACCTCAAGTTTGTGTAACTAAATGCGATTATGATGCGATTAGATACAACTCAATGCAAGTATGATGCAACTAGATGCGACATAATTATCCTATGTGTTTTTTTTAGCCTAAAAATGCCTAAGTTAGCCTAGGCTAGGTTAGTTAGTAGTATAAGTTGATAAATTAGTTCATCTTAAGTCAACCTAAAAAGGTCTGGGTCTAGGCTAAGTTGATATGTAGTAGGTAGGTTGACCTAGGTCAACCTAAAGTGGCCAAGGTTAATTCAAGGCTAAAATTTTTGAACTTTATAACTTTTTGTTAAATATAATTAATATAAAAAAAAATGTGGTAGTGCAATGGATGAAGACTCGAACCCTAAAGTGAAGGTGAAAGGTTCAAACCTTCACTCTTACAACCTATGATACCTGGCCACTTGGCTTAAATTAAGTAGCTTAATTTAGGTTTCTTAAGTTAATGACTTGTTAATAATTCTAAAAATAATATATTTTATCATTCTGGAATTTTCTACCCATTTATCATCATCATATTTAATGAATAAAAATTGGGAAAACCATGTGGTGCTCCTCAACTTCACCCATTAGCCTAGCCTTGCAACAAAACTTGAAAAAAACTATACAATTGTAGATTATGGATTGTAGTTACAATGAGCAAAAGTTATGTGTTGGTTTTAGTAACTAGACCATCTAAGTTGTAAGAGTTTAAATCACTACACAACTTAGAAAAAAACAAATTAAAAACATTATCTATGATCTAAAACAATAATGTTCACCCTAGGAAAAACACAACCTTGTCCTTCATTTCATCCATGGACAAAAAGATAAAGGAAAATAATAATAATATGGTTTGCAAATGCACATAAGAAGAATATAAGTGAAATTCAAACACAACTTGGGGAAATTTTGTTGTTTTGAAAATGCCTTTATAATCCCCCACAAATATGTTTCAATTGTTTAACATTTGCATGTGATAAACATCCAAAACCTCTTCACATTAATAGACGTAATGTTGTTATTCACATTTAATGTGTTGAAGGGGGTTGAATGTTGGTGATAGAAAAACAAACAAAAGATGGAAGTTTTTTCTTATTTTAAAAGAATTTTTATTAAAAAAAAACAAGGTACATTGAAAGAACCTAGGAAACAAGTCATGTGGGAAGATGATGGAGATTGATTATGCTCTTTGTTTTGTTTTAATACTGGCCACTAATCCTTAATGTTCAAAAGGTATCCACCTTGCATTTTGTAAGACTTGTTTTTGTCTTCAAGAAAAAATCATAGCTTTGAACCTAGAAAGAAAAAAAATACTTAGGAAAAGACATAAAGCAAGAACCTTGTAAGCTAAACAAGAAAGGAAGAAAAGGAAATAAAACCTTATAATCCAACACACTAAAAACTTGAAAAAGTTCAATGATGTACATGTTGAAAGAGGGCATCAACACTTCCAAAGGGCACCATAGTTTGTAAGAAAGTGTTGAAGCAACAAAATGGAGAACATGCTTGAAAAAAAACACAAGCATAATGGAGTTTACAGCAACTATGAACAACAAAATGAAGAAGATGCTCGAAAAAAAAAAAGAGCATAATGGAACTTGTAGTGTTGACAAACAACAAAATAACTCGAAGGAAGACATTGAAAGAAAACAGAAGCATGATGGAAGTTGCAACAATAGTGAACATCAAACTATATAAAAAATATAATGAATGGCACAAAGGGAACAACACACAAGGAATAACAAAAAGAAGCACACATAACATATCATTGTTGATAGATGTGAATTTGTCATCATAAGAAGGTACATTGATAACTTTTGAAAACCCTAACACAATCTACAAACAACATAGATGTGAATATAATGATGATAGTATTGGGGTTAATGACAAGATATTTTTTGTTAAGTAGATGTTAAGTAGGTGTTAAAGGTGTTAACAATCTAGACCTTAACACTAGGTGTGATTGCTCCTTTAAGCCCTTGCTTAGAACACATCCACTTGTTATGCCCCCTTATTTAGGCCTTCATCAATATTTATTAATCCAACACAGGTACAATGTTAATTAATTACCCCATCCCTATCTAGTACCCATAAACATGACAAAGTGGACAAAATGAGGCAACCTTTCTTTTACTAATGAAATTTCTCTTAAAAGTGAAATAAAAATTAAAAACTGAAGTGATTTTGGATCTTTTCAATTGCTAGAGCCTAGAAGTGAGAAAATTTTTAAAAGAATAATTTTTTAAAGATATTTATGTTTGGTTTTCAATGTGTAATGAAACATATAGAAGGATGATTAAAGATTTGTGTTTCATATTCAATTTATATCCAATTTTGTTTAAATCCTTCTATGGCTAATCATCACTTCTTTTACATCTTTGTATGGGTCAAAGCCACTTTGGTTCCAACAAAATTTCTTTAAAAATACACTAGTATAAAATTTGAGACTATTTAAATGCCAATTTAAATGGATCAAAAAAGTAATTTCCAAAAGCTTCCCTAAAAAGTTGGTCCAAAAAATAACAAAAAATTATTGCAAACAAAACATTGGTTGAAAGTATGTTATCTTTACCCAATATTATTTCCTAGAATGAACATAACTCATCACATGTGCTTAAAGATCTTATCTTATATAGGAATCACGTACTAAATTCACATAAACTTTTTCTTGTGAATGCATTCACAATCACAACAATGCATAGATTTACCATAATGTAGGTTCATTGCACACAAAGTCTTATTATACAATGTTCTAAATTAATAACATGAAAGTATGAAAAGGGAGAATGAGTTCAAAGCTCCCATAAATCCTTAAATATTAAAAAAAAGAATGGAGATTGGATGAACAATTCACCCCTTTGCATCTAAAATTAATTTTTTTTTTATCAATCATTAATTTGTTTGGCCAATAATATTATGTTGCTTACTAATATTTTAGAACACAATCTTTACGAATGAGTCTCTATATTATTTGGCATCTCCTTCCCAAGAATTTAACATTTTGTCCCAATTGATATAAATTAAATAATTTTTATTTATTCCTAACCTAAAATAGTTAACTCAACCATAATTGAACCCCAAAGGTCCCTAGTTAAAAGATCCTTTTGTGACTCATATCAATTAGATGTCAAGACTTCAAAGTTCAATTTTATTTGTTTTTTGTGATGGGCACCTTTGATTGGCTCATCAAGTTAAAACATTGAATCAAGTCATGGACATAACAAAATACATACATATATTGCAATTTCCTCCTTTTGGGTTGCTTATATAGGTTAAAAGAGTAAAACTTAGGACAAAGGATATGGGATAAAATGAGGTGTTATCCAAAACAAGTTGGACAACACATGAGGACCTAAAATTCAACACCACCCCCTTTCCCCTTACCTTTCCAAAATATATATTTTTGGACACCTTGGGTGCATGTTGGTTCATCAATTGGTTGCCAAAGAATTCTTATGCATATCTTTATTATTTTTGGCCTAGGCTAATGGTAGGGGCACAAACATGTGAGACTAATAAGCCCATAAACTCATCAATTTTCTCCTCATATTTGCTAATTTTTGACATTAGGCCATAATAGGTTATTATTATTTACAATTTTTACCTCTAGTGAGCCATTTGGGTATTATTGTAGATTCAATCTACCACCACTAACACATATGAAAATTGCACAAAATTCAAGGAAAGAATTGACCTAGGTAAAATGCGTACGATTTTTTGAAAAAAAACACTACTTTAATTGATATTGGGTGTTTCCACAATCAACAACATTGATGTTAGGCATAAGATCCCCAATTTTAGTGATAATCTAAAACCCTAAATACATATCGTAATGGCCACGAATGAGGGAATCAAATTTCCAATAATTTAGAGTTTCATGACAAGTGGATCGATAAGGGGACCATTGCATTATATTTGATAGGACTTAGAGAATAAAGTTCATTTTAATGTCACTACTTTTGATAGACAAAATCATACCTATGTGTCTTTCTTTGTTGAACCAAATCTTTTAGCACCCAAAAGACATAACACTAAAGATGACACAAATTGCATTTGACCCTAGTAAAATTGGTGAGAAGTTTTTAAATGTTTAATGAAGGAAGACAAAGGACCAACAAAGCTTTGTGTTTTATGACCAATTTCTAAGGTTAGAAATTCATGAAGTTTTTTTGGGGTTTTTGACAACCTAAAAAAAAAGTGTGATGATATTGTTAGGCTCTTTGAATTTGTTTTATGTTTTAAAAAAATGTTTGTAAGAAGAAGAAGAAAAAAGAAAAAGAAAAAGAAGTGTCATGCTTCTTAACTACTTTTTAGTTAGTTATATATTTTTTGGAGGTCTAAACAAACTGCTCTTGGGGAATGTCCCCAAGTACATTCTCCTTTTTTTGGAAATAGGGCTTTTTGGGTGTCTAAAGATCCTCATTGTTTGCCACATTAGGCACACACACATGTTTAAGGAATGTCAAGCATTTATAACTAGTTGGCAAATCCCTTGAAGTTCCTTATACCAACCAAATGACCTTATCTAGTCTAACATTGCTTTAACATTTGCTACAATGAGTAGGTATTTTTATCATGGGATTCATAAACTTAACCTACAATTAACAAACATCAAAAAATTTAAGTTTATGTTGGCTCATTTAACATGTTGTCATGTGTTCCCATCCATATTTTGTTGCCCCACTGAATGTCATTCTTATTTACCATAGTGTAGGGTAGCTTCAACACATGTCTCTTGAATTATTAACTAAATTACAATATTCAATTTTGAAAAATAAAATAATTATTTAAAAAATCATTTTTTCACAAAATATTGTTCTTTGAATTTTTTTATATAAAAATCAACATTTCTAAAAATAATGTAAGTTCTATTGAGACCACCAAGGTATTATTGTAGTGCGAAATTAAGTCGTCGCGCAAAGTTAAACGCCGGCTGATCTCAAGGTTTAGATTGCCTGATCAGCTGTCATCTCATTGCAGCGCCCAATTAACTATTGCATGGAGTTGCATGGCTTGCTTGGTGTGTGCTGAGTGGTCCAGGAAGATTGGCGGCTGGAAATTATGAGGAGGGATGGAGTCGAATTGATGGAGAGGAGCAAGCAATGGCGG
>Ga0116229_10007202_pt1 | contig 17684 bp, 8 predicted proteins | sample S1TSphgellanicum_3_FD_87313 | JGI IMG/M metagenome (GOLD analysis project Ga0116229, IMG submission 87313) | Host-associated microbial communities from peat moss isolated from Minnesota, USA - S1T2_Fc - Sphagnum magellanicum MG | ecosystem: Host-associated > Plants > Peat moss > Unclassified... | reverse complement strand
TTTGAATGCATTCAATTGAATTTTCCTTCCAAACCCCTTTTTGCAATTTGTTTGAATTTCCAACAACAATATGTACCCACCAAAAATTCAATAATATTGTTCACATTTTAGGTCTCAAAATTATGAAATCAACTTTATTAAATCGAACTTGGTGAGGCTTTCCAATAATACCAAGAACACCCCCAACTTTCAATATAGTTTTCAATTTTGGTTTTCAAAAACTTCAATGAAAAATTGGTTCAATAATCAAGAGATTCCACACTGAAACTCCAAACATTTTAAACCAAGTCATTGCACCCCTATTCAATAAGAACTTTTTCATGACAAGTTCCATAACATAACCTAAAGCACTATGGTTTATTATTGAATTTTTATGAAAAAACAAAACAAACTACCTTCCTTCCTAGATAAATAAGGTAACATGTGTTGTTGGCCCCAAATGTGAACACACTCAACTCATTTTCCCTTCTAAACCCAATTTGTTGTAATTTGTTTCAATTTTCAATAGCAAAATTCATTCAAAATTCAATATCTTCCACGCCTTAAATATGAAAATTATGAAATAAATTTCATTAAATCTAATTTAGCGATTATTTTCCAACAATGCCAAGGACACTTTTGGATTCGAGTAAAATTTCTATATTTGATTTTATTAATGTTTATTAAGAAAATAGTTTAGTAATCAATAACTTTTGCATTGTAGCTCCAAAACATTTCAACCCAAGTCAGTGCACCCCTATTCATTGTTAGGTTTTCAAAGATATCAATAGCATTATATGAAGTAATTTGGTTTAGGAAATTTCAACATGATAAAATAAAACAAAATAAAACAAATTATCTACCTTCATTAATAAATTAAATTATGTGTAAATTATCTTTGTATAAAATGAATGGTTTATGAATTATGAAGGCACACAAATAATAAAATTTGATTGAAGGAAATTTTGAAATATAAATTTGTAATAATGTGCATGTTCATTGCACTTAATTATTATTTATGTGTAAATTGGATTTTAGTTTACAACATATCAAATAATGATACATAATTGATATTTTTTGTGGAACTTTAATGTTTATTAATGTTTATAGACATAATATCTCAATATTTTCTTTAAATTGTAGTAAAAATTCATTAAACATTAAACTACATGTAAATTCTATTTATGGAAATGAATGTTTATGTATAATGCAATTTTTTTTGTGTGCATATAAATATTTAATTTTAATTTCAGAATAAAATTTAAGGAAAATTTGAAATATGAGTTTGTAATAATGTAAGTTCAATATATATAATTTATTATTATTTTGTAAATCAAATGTTAATTTACAACAAATCAAGTAATCATATATAATTCATATTTTTTTGGAACTTTAATGTTTATTCATTTTTTTACATATGATGTCTTAAAATATTTTAAAATTTGCAATAAATATTCATTAATTATTAAGGTACACGTAAATGTTTTTTATATCCATGAATGATTACATGTATGATGAATTTTTTTGTGCATATAAATATTGCACATTAATTTGAAAATAAAATTTTTAAAAATTCTGAAATATAGGTAAACTTAATAAAGTGTATGTTCAATACATGGGTAATTTATAATCTCTATGTAAATTCAATTTTAGTTTACAACATATCAAGTAAAGATATTTAGGTAATTTTTAAAACTATGTTCAATAAAAGTGTATTTTTTTCATCTATTAAAATTATTTAATTATTTATGATTTAATTATTATATTTTAAAGAATAATTAGTAAATATAATTAATAAATTATCATATAATTTCAGAAATTATTTTATTTAACACTACTATACTATAAAATATTTTTTCTTATTTAATGTTTATTATACTAGGTCATTTAATAATGATTATTGTAATTAAAATATGATATAAAATATATTATTGAATATTTATATTTGAATTAATTCTTTGTTTTATGAAATGTTAATAAGAATTTATAATGAATCTCGAATTTTAAAAAAATTCAGTGATAATAATTAATAAATAAATAAATACATTTAATTGCTGATTTTTCAAAAAAAAACTAATCACCATATTATTTAATAAATGATGATAGTATGTTTAATTATTTAATTATACAACTATGTAGTTAAAAATAGTTAATGAATAATTACTAAAAATAATTAAAGTAGCTAGACCTAGGCTAGGTAGATTATTAGTTTAGGTCTAGGCCTAACTAAGCTTAGACTAGTTTGTACATCTAGATTACAACTATTTGAATTGTAATTAAGTTGCAATTGGTTACAACAAGGGTAGATAGCAAATGGTACTCTATCACCAAACACTTTCAAATTTTCCCTCATTTTAACACCAAATTGAACATTTTTTATGTCATTGGAAGCACAAAACAGAAAGCTACAAATGTCCTTTGAAACGCAAAAGCAAAGGAACAAAGTAAAGAACGCAAGAAGAGAAAGAGTGATATTTTGTCTCAAATTTTGTCTCTAGACCCCCTTTACTTCTAGCAACTATATCTATTCATTTTTCATTCATTTTGAACAATTTCAAATGCTACAAATGTGTTATCTCAAAATCTATAAAACTTGTTTAAAGTGAAAACTCAAGAAAACAATATTTGAAGAGTTGAAACTTCAAAATCATATTGAACATTTATGAAAAAATCCAAAGCACAACCCCCTTCACTTTAAAAAGGCATATCTTGCTCATTTTCCATTAGATTGTAGTGTTTTTTTATATATTTGGATACGCCAGGTGGAGGATTACAAAATTGTTATAAGTTCCAAACCATGGACAAGAGATTTATAATGATCCAATATTGTTAAATGTTTGGTGATAGGTGTGTTTTCCCTAGGTTACAACTAAAACTTTTATCCCATATTGTTTAGTTTCCATTCCATGAATCCAAACTATATAAAGGAGTGCATTGAGATTATTGGAAAACACAATAAACATGAAAATATAATAGCCATTTGGGATGAGCCAATCAAAAAGGTTCAACCTTAAAGGCTAAACCAAATGAAATAAAACTTCATTTACTAATTGCCATGTGGTTTAGGTCTAGGCCTAACATAGGTGCCTAGATTTAGCCCTAATTTAAGCCTAAATTAAATGGCCTATGTTTAGGTTTAACCTAGGTGCCTAGGTTTAGAGCTAACCTATTTTTAAACACCATGTGGCCTAAACTTTTGATGTGGATGTGCCATGTGTCATTTAATTATTTGTTGACCCCAAAATTTGTGAACATGCCACATGTCATTTAACTATGCATTGATCCCATAATTTATAATTGTGCCACGTGTTAACATTGTCAGTGTGCCACATGTCACCAAACCACTGGCCAAATGTTCAATTTATATAGTTGCAACCTAGTTGAAATGTTCAATTTACATAATTGTAACCTAGTTGAAATTGTAATTATATTTTTGGCTGATGTCATGCTTAGTTAGTAGATGAAGTTCATCCATTAGTTGAATGCAATTGACAACATCCCTCGATTATATTGGTAGAATAATTTTCAACTAAATTGGTAAGTAGTGGCACATAGTGGCTATTGTTTTGGTGTTGACACGTGGCATACACTTTCGACTATAATTTCATTTTCGACTTGTACTTTTCGACATTACTGGTTAATAGTTGCAAAAATATTTCCCAATTACAAAAAATCAATTGTAACTATATGTTTCAACTTGGTTTATAGTTGAACAATAGTTGAAAACATAGTTGCAAAAGGGGGGGTTTTCTATTAATGACTTTATGAACATAATGATTTGGATCATCCATTTAGTTGAATTGTACTCGAAATTTTTATTATGGTGCACATTCACAAATTATGAAGCCAATTTGCACCCATAGGCAAACTTTAGGTAGTATTATTTTAAAAAAGTTCTGGCAATTCAAGATTGACCAAACGACGTTTAAATAATGTTTAAATAGTGATTAAAAATGTTTAATTTTTTTTACCACTAATTATATAATGCTTAATTTCTTTTTTCAATATTATGTATTCATTGGATTATTTTCAAGTTTATCCAAATGGGTGAAAACATGGCAAAATGAACCAACAATTCAATTTGTAACATAAATGGAAAATGGCCACCATCATAAGAAAAACACAATTTTACAACTAGTCCTTACGACTAACATTTAGTCACAAGTGACATATAAAATTAAAATTTGGCTAATCATTTTCAAAAACTTGTGTGCAACCATAATCATTAACAACATAGATTTTGGATGGAAGAAAAAAAACTAACAAAATATAATTTCATCTTTTAATTATCGTATATGTATGGTTGTTTGTGACTACCATGTAATTAATTTGGTCAACATTAGCATCAAATTATGTGTTTGTCACATGACAATATTGTTAAACATTTCCAAAAAAAAAATGTAATCTTGAAAAAATCATGATCATCACAAAGTAGGTTGTGATTAAAAAATTTATCCCATATATTTTATCCTTTCCAATTTTGTAAACTATATAAGTAACATGCACCTACTTATAAGCTTACATACCTATTTAATTACCCACCCTAGTCCTACTATATGAATTACTTACTCACCTAATTATCATACCTACCTACCTATCACTTAACCTACTTACTTACCTCCTATCTACCTACCTATTAAGCCCTAGAAATTAATCCATTAATATATTTTATAAAATACATGCAATACATTTCCAATATACCTCCAATATAACTTTTATATAACCTTCATGTACACCCCTAGAAATATAACCTAAATCTAGTCATAATATGCCTTAATGTACCTTTAAAAACTAGGTTCACAAATTAGTTGCAAATAAATGTTGGTTCTTAATGTGACCAATAGGGCATAAATTTTTATCGGTGGATGAATAAAACTTTAAATGTCATCCACATGGAGGAATCAATAGGTCAATAGTTGTAACATAGTCACAAGATGACCAAAAAATGTCAAAGTCGGTAAATAGTTGCAAAAATAGTCACAAATGACGTAGCTACATGTAGTCACAAATAGAATGGTCACATTTTGATAGATTTCTTCTTGTGTAGGTCTTGGTATATTGTTGAATTTTAGTTCAATGATTATTATGAACATGTTCTCAAACTTTGTTACAACTATATTTAAAACTCACATGTTTAAATTAAGTTTGAGTAGATGCATCAAAACTCAAGCATTTGTCACAACTTACAAAATAAGTTGGGAGTAGATGAAATATTGAATTTCTTCTATTTTAAAATCAATGGCATAAAAAAATGTACTTGTGAACATTCAACTTTTTCATTTTAAAAAATATATTCAACTTCTAATGTAAAAGTAAAACATAACACAATATTCACCAATTATTTTCATTCATACTTGTTACCTATTTTTATTATATCAAAGTTCCTCAAAATTTGTATCCAACTACATAAATTTTACATTCAACATGCCATGTTTTCATCATGAGACTTTTAAAGTTTGAATTTATTTTCTTGTGTTTATGTTGAAAATATTATATTTAAAAATTGGATTTTGAATGAAAGTAATTATTGGTCTACTTTTATACACTAGGACCCAAATGTCATATTGATTTATTTTTAAAATGTATAAATTTCTTGATCATTCACAAAACTTGGAATTAAACATGATTTTTAATCATGTAAACTTAAACATGGGTTATACATGAGTGATTCTTCAATTTGTGAATGTACCTTATGAACCATCAATTGAAATGTCAACATTTTGAAAATTAATGACGAGTGAAATTTATTAAAACACCATAATGATCTTGTTACATATAACATGCCAAAATCATGACATAATCCAATTTCAAATTTAATGTGAAGGTGTCTCAACCACCATTTGGTGCAATTTTGATTTCATATCATACACAACATAATGTTTAGGGGTAGATGCAAGTTGTGATGGCTCACTTTTGTGATGAAACAATGTTTTTTACATGGGTACCCTTTATTCAAATGCATTTGGTGATTAATATATTTTTAAATCTTCTAATTGAGACTTGGATCTAAATTAACAATTTCATTATGAAGAGAACTATGTGGTTATTTATTAATAAAAAACTCATTTGTTAGTAGTAATGGACTTTTGAAGTCAAAAGATATGGATTAGTCATCTAATTAGAACATCACAAAATGGAATTTTTTTTATTGATTCACATTCCAAACTTGTTATTGGGACTCAATATATAATGTAATATAAGATGATAAATTCATATGATTAATCTTTTTTTTTTGAAAACCTTAATCGTTTAATAATTAAGGACTTTTGAATGGTTAAAATTTGGCCATATTTTCATAAGTCCATATGCATTGCAATTTTTTGTTCCAAAATCATATTTTTTGAAAGCTTTACATGGGCCATTATTCATATGGATTTTGTGGGTTTTCTTTTTAGGACTTCCAAATTAAAAAATGACACTAGCTACATTAAATACAAGTTTTCACATAGATTTGGGAAAGTTTGTAGGTGATTTAACATGTATTATCCAAAGATTATAATGATAACATTTTTAAAGTAATAACCATGTCCATTTGAATCAATTAAAATAGGGATGCTAGTTCACAAGCCTACAAGCATGAACATGAGCACAAGAACAAGAGCAAATTTTTTTAATAATATTTTGCCCATGTGGACATAATATTTGAAAAATATTCTTTGACACATAAGATAATATCTTTGCTAATGTGGAGGAATATTTTGCCATGTGTCCATGGATGAATGATTTTTATGGATGAAAAAATGGAGAAAAAATGGATGATTTTATTCTAAATGTTGCCAACAAATGTTATTTTTTCAAAAAATTGAACAAAAAAAAGGGTCGAAACAATTTATGTTGGTTTCTTTCAACACAAATCTACAAATGAAGTGTTCAAATCACAATTTAAAGCCATACTTCATATTTCCTTAATATCAAATATATTCAAGTTTTGTAACATCTAAACCATGTAGAATGTTAAATTAAATCCAATAAACCCACCAAGAGATATGTGCTAATCCAAACATTGACTATTCACCACCAAAAGGCATGTGCTCATTAGGAATAAAGACAATATGAAACAACCCATGACACTTCACATTGTGTACATCGGTGAGCATGTTTTTTTATAATTTTTTCGTTCACTTTCTCAACCTCTAACGTTTAACACGATTCTTGCTACTTGTAGAATCAAATTACATCTTTTTCCTATACTACTAATTTTCCCGATCTATATAACAAGCCTTTATTTTACAATAGTTAAAAGAAAATTCTCACCAATTTTCACATCAAACACATTGGAATCAATTATTGAATATACACTAATTTCAAGCATACTTGAGAAAATATGTCAACAAAACCTTGGGAATGTCAAAGAGATGACAATTGGTTATTCCCCCTCCAACATTTGCTAAAAATCAGAACATGGGGAAAATAATGGAAAAAAAAAAAAAGACAAAACAGATGAATGGGCGGCCTGACAATGGGCAAATGCAGAGTTAGACCAAGAAAGTCTTACAATACTGAAACAAATTATAAACATTCCAAAGGAGGATATGGAAAACTACCACTAGGTGATGTTTACACATGCCATGGATTTTCTTAAAGAGCTCACAAGTTTGAAAAAACCCATTCCATAACACTTTTTCACAAATTTACTAAGCAATTTGTTGACAAAGAATTTAGTAACCTTTGGAAACCTACTATCAACAAAATTCTTGAAACCTCGAAGATGACTCTATGCAATTCCAAGCAAGCGAACAATCGCCATAGGATTTAAGGACCAAAGTTTTAAAACCACTAGTGAATCGTTAAATGATAGGGCTGGCAATAAAACCACAAGATGTGTATGATAGTTGAAAGAAACGACATATCAACAATTGAAGGAGGAAGAAGAATACTATTGTTTACAATACATTGTGAAACAATGCAAATGTTAAAATGAATATTGGTTGAAGTTGAACACTAAAATTGATTATTGAAAAAATCAAGTGAACTAATGTTGAAACAAAATGTTATGAAAAATATGAGAAGTAGCCACAATAAACTCTCATGAGCACCACTAGATTTGGATATGTTCCCAATGGTAGAAAGAAGGGATCTCAAGACTATAAATGTAAAGATGCAGGTAATGAATAATGGGGATATTCTAATCATTTGCAATATTATAATATATATAGGATGGTGATGAAAATGTTTTTAATAATGCTTTTGAGCAACCTGCAACGAAAAAAATGTACATGTATGGAGGATATTCATAAGGAAGTTCACCAAGCCATCAACCTAGCCACGTGGCTTTCACAAGGTGAAAAATGCACCAAATTAAATACATCCAATATGTGTAATCTCTAATCCAATTTTTAAAATACACATTGTTAAGATATAAACTTGTTTAAATTGTCCACACGATTGTTTAATTACACTCATGACATATTTAAAAATCTCTTGTACATCCAAATATCAATTAAAATTTGGAAAATGTTTTGAATGTTTCATAGTTGAAATGAAGGTCTATGTAGGAGTGCAATGAAATATAGGAATAATACTTGCTAAAGGGCATGAATTGGACACAAAGCATGTATAAATAATGCAAACAAAAAATGGCACGAAGCCACATTAAGCCAAAGGGCTACTAAAGTGATCATAATTACATGTTACATGCACCATGCATGACACGAATAAGAAACATAATTATTCTGCCAATTATAACGTTTTAGTGTAGTTAGTCCCATCCAAACAGTCCAAAGAATGTTAGATAGTTTTGAAAAGATTATTGAATGAAATAACTAAAGAATGACCCTATAAAAATTTGGCTTTTAGGAGATGTCTACAACTTTGTAACATTGCAAGAATAAAGTTTAATATCCTTCGGTCAACTTCCAAGTAGCAAACACAAAAAACGATTTCTGAGTTGAATTGTTCATTTGCACAATGTCATAATATCCATATCCCAAACACTCTTGTTGAACATCAAGAGATTTGGAGTATTACCCATCAATAGAGAGAAAATAGCTAAAGACACTAGTAGAAAAACCCCATTTTTTGACTTGTCTTAGGCGACTAAAAGTGTCTTTTGCGACTATTTTTTATCAAAAATAGTCGCAAAAGACACTTTTAGTCGCCTAAGACAAGTCAAAAAATGGGGGTTTTCTTCTAGTGAGAGTATAAATGAAAAGTTCCAAGGCGAGGTTGGGTAATGGGCATCTTTTAACCACTTGTAGGATTACAAAATATACAAAACAATGATAAAAATGTTTTGCCCAAAGTTTTCAAAGAGCTTGTGACAACCTCCTGGAGATAATCCATGGCCAATACACATGACAAATCAATATTATAAAACGTGGTTTCATAAACAGTGTGACTACCTGCTTGGATTTCAACTTGACAAAAGAATAAACGAATCAATCTTGCTACAAAAGTGGCCAAAAAATGCTTCCAATGCTAACACTAGAAGAAAAACATGTATTTTGGACTAGTCTTTGCGACTAAATTTTAGTCGTAAGAGACATTTTAGTCACCTAAGATAAGTTGCATGTGATAAACTAGTCGTAAATGACAAAGGGTATTGTATAAAGAAAAAGTCAACAAATACATTTCATCCTTTGACTCCATTATATACGTATTGTCACATGCAATTAGGATGTAATTATTTTGGTCACAATTGAGCGCAAATGATGTGTTACCACGTGTCTTAATATTTGATTATTTAAAATATAATAATAATAATAATTTTGAAATAATCTAAGACGTTCAATTCAAATATTTAGATGATCTTATACTATGACACGTGGCCCAATGTAAGTATGCCATGTGACATTTTACAAAATATGTATATTAGGTTGGTAGGTAACTAGGTAGGTACATAAATAGATGCCTACAAACCTAGCCTTCATACCAACCTACCTACTTAGGTTAAAAAATAGATAGGTAGGTTCTATTTTCCTAGGTTGAATACCTACTCATATAGGTAGGTACTTAGGTAGGTAGGTGCATAGGTCAACCTAGGTGGGTAGGTCAAACTAGGTACCTACCTAGCTAGGTAGATAAGTAGGTTGGGAAGGTAAGTATTTTTAAAATGTGCATAATTTGTTTTTTTGTTTTGGGTTAACATTTTTGATTAGCCAAACCCATGTGCACAAATTTCTTAATGTGAAATTAGATGACCACACCCCCTTGTTTATATAGTGTTCAAAATAGGAATGAAGAACAAACAATATGAGATAAGTTTTGAAGTTACAACTTCTTCACAAACTAAGTTGTAATTCCAAAACTTTCTTCATGCCTTACTTTCTTAGTTTTTAAATTTCTAAACAATTCAAGTACTAGATAATTAGATAATCATTTAATTAATAATCATTAAATTTACATATATTTAAATTACAAATTATACACTACAAATATCAATATTCATTATCAATTATTTAAATAAACAATAACTTCTTAGTATTTAACAAACTAGCTATCTAGTTATTCACAAGTTATTAATACATAACTCATAAATAATTAAATAACTAAAATGTTTATAAAAAATTTATTACTTTTTAGAATTTGATCGAATATATATAATATATAATATAAAATTAATTTAATGACTATAATTTAAAAATGAACTTTTAAAAATATTTAAAATTATAAGTAATGAATTAATAATTGCTATTAGAAAGCAAATTCTTCCACAAATTTCTTAAAATTTATTATTCAACTAATGACATTAATTATTATATAATTACATTTATTTTTGTAAAAACTATTATAGGTCAAGTATTTTTTTTCTTGATAATTATTAACTATAAATAAAATAATTTGTTAAACATAACATTAATTTTCATAATTACTATAAAATTACTATAAAATATTTATCACAAATGATTAATGCAACATGGAGAATTTGATTTAAAAACCACATAGTTTTTTTAATATTATTATTATATAATAATTCGTGAAATTAAAATTAGTAACATAATTATTTTAACTACATTATAATTTTTCAAAATTTTAATTCAGGTTTGAAGTTATAAATTACAAAGTGTGAATAATTATGTTCAATTAGAAAATAAATATGCACATACTAATTAATTCTTATCTAAAGTAATTACAATGATTTTAAGTAATGTCACATTAATTACATTAATTAATTTCTTCTAATATAAGAATATACATTATATAATATACAAATCTATGTTATAACAATAATTATTTAGTGTAACTTAGATTTAATAAACATAATTATTTATAAAGTGATTTATTATGGATAACACTAGTAGAAAAAACCCTTAAAACTCAATCAATAATTTTTTGAATTAAAATATAAATTTAAGATTCCAAAATAGAAATTCAGATTTCAAATATCAATTTTTAGATCAAATAAGTTTTTTGAAGTTAAATAACAAATTTCAGAATTGAAATGTCAATTTTCAGATTCAAATATTAATATTCAAAATTAAAATATCCATTTTAAGACTCAATTAATAATTTTCTGAATTGAAATATTAATTTTGAAAATCCAAAATAATAATTTGGAATTCAAATTTCAACTTTTAAATCAATAATTTTTAAATTTAAATTTAAAACTTCAAATTTCAAATATCAAATTTCAAGTTCAAATAAAAATATTTAAAATCAAAACGTCAATTTTTAGACTATTTTTTTGAATTGAAATACTACTTTTTAGGTTCGAAAGTAGTAATTTAGAATTCAAATATGAATTTTTAAATCAAATAAGTTTTTTGAATTTAAATAACAATTTCCAGAATTGAAATGTCAATTTTCAGATTCAAATAACAATATTCAAAATTGAAATGTCCATTTTTAGACTGAATAAATAAATTTTCAGACTTGAAGTATTAATTTTGGGAATCCAAAATAATAATTTGGAATTCAAGTTTCAGGTTCAAATCAAATGATTATTTAAAATTTAAATGAAATTTTTTTAGAGTTGAAATATAAAATTTCATATTCATATAAAACTATTCAAAATTAAATTGTCCATTTTAATAATCAATTAATAATTTTCTGAATTGAAATACTAATTTTTGGATTTTGAGAATATTAATTTAGAAATCAAATATCATTTTTTAGATCAAATAAGCCTTTTTGAATTTAAATTGAAAATATCATATTTAAATCAAAAATTTGAAATTCAAATAATGTTTTTAAACAATTGAAATAATAATTTTCAAATTTGAATAAAAAAATTCAAAGTTCAAACATTAATTTTGAGATTCATTATATCAACAATATACATACGTATGCATTATATATATATATATAGTACATACATTAAAATACACCCCTATGTCATTGTAAAATACCTTTAGGGTGCAACTAATTTGGTGACTATTACGACTAATGGGACATATCAACCTATTAATGGATGAAAATAAATGTAAAATCGATCCAACCAATAGGATGAAATTTTTAATAGTTGCATCATAATTGTGAAAATCACCAAAATAGTTGAAATTTGGTCTTGTAATTACAAATATTCCCAAATCTAGTCGCAAACGACTACAAATCGCATGTAGTCATAAATGGAGTGGTTACATTTTGACTAATTTCTACTAGTGTAAAGGCGATGCAAACATTAGTACTTACTTGTAACAGAAAGTTGGATGTTTTTGTATCAACTAGTTCTATTAGTATAAACAATGTTGAAAAGGAGAACTCCCCATTATACTCAAAAAATGTAGTGATGGACTTAGAAAAGGAAATCATGAATCTAGAAGAGACCACCTTAGTGGTTACACCACAATCTACAATAGGTTCCAACAAATTGAACGACCCACCAATGGAACTCAACTTTGCTCAATATGTTAGGAAGAGAATTTGGCAATGCATTTAAAATTGGCAATAATTACAAAGCTTAGCAAGAGAAGTTAACAAGTCCTTGTAGACATGGTTCTTTGAAGCTTTGATGCACTAAAAGATATATTTTGTACAAAGAAAATGTTTTTTGAACTAATATGCATTTTTTGAGTTAATAGAGTAATATGTTTACTATTCTTGAGTAGTGCATATCGGGAGAAAACAACTTTAAAAAATGTGCAGGTTACTTAAAGTAAATAATACAATTGGTTTCAAAACATGCGTCACATTTTGAACTATTTGACACAAGTGATATCCCAAATTTTTCATTTCATTTCCTCTATAATAAAAAAGGATTTTAAATAATTGATTGTCATGTACAAGGTATAACAAGGCATTGCATAAGTTATATTAGAGAATAAAAAAAAGGCTTGGGAGGATGAGCCAACTTGAGAAATGATAATGAATATAAACAAAATATTAAATGATAGACATGCTTCCAAACAACACAAAAAGTTGAAATAATTTTAAGGAAACCCAAAAAATTCTTGCATTCAATCTAAAGCACTTGACTTCAACCTAACCTCTATAATCAATTATCGTAGAAAATAGTCAAATTGAATGGGATGACAATTTTAAACCAAGAAAACTTCCATTGTAGAAGATTTGATGATGGGAGAAAATCTAATATGCATTTTGCAACAACACAAACCATTCAACAGCTAGAATAACATCGTTAAAAAGTGATGAAACATTCCATAAGCTTAATCAAAAGAACTGTGGAGACTGTTGGGAGAAACGTTGTAGTCCTATTATGGGAGCTTCAAAATAATAGATCAAAATAGATAAAATAAGATGGATGGAACAACAAAATGAAAAAAAACACTTTCAAGATGTGTATCAAGCAGTGAAGTATTACATAATGAGTGTTTATGTTGTCTTTATCAAAGGATTTATATTTCAATTATAATTTTGAAAGGATTGACATCTAGTTTGAATATATGCGTAGAAATTGAAAAGGAGGGAATGGAGCATATTAAAGAATGCAATAATTTGGAAAATCAAAAATCTTTATTGTTGAAAGAATGAACTTGTCGGTTGAAGCACCAAATGAGGAGGAATCAAAGGAGTACTTCACTCCGCCTCAAAGCCCAAATTGTAATGACGATGGTAGATTATAAAATAATAAGGAAGATCAGTATTCACATAGGAAAATATTGCAAAATGGGAGATTGGATGTCATAGAAGACTAAGAGGAACAATTTAATGCGTGCATTTATTTGAGTGCACAAAAATAACAATTACAACATGGGACAAAAAATAGAAATGATGAAGTCCTTGAAGGATCACATGATCAACTTTATAATGCTCTCCTCGAGGATGAAGCGCTAGTCATTATTGAGGGTGATATTATAAAATTCAATGATAAATAAACAATGTATTGGAAGAATGTGGTGAAATAGACATAGGAGTATGAAATGCATTGAATGTTATAGTGTTTTGGTAATAATTATAGATAGCTTCATAGTACCTTTAAACCTATTGCAAAAGAAAGTTATATTTGAAAAAATTTCAAGTTTATGTTGCTGCGAATAGAAATATTCAGATTCTATAAAATATATTTCTCCTCCCACCTTTTTGTATTGTTTCTAAATGGAACAACTTGGAAAGTATACTAGTAGAAGTGTTGTTTAATGAAGAACTTAAAACCTACTTAGTATAATTCCTTTAGAGAAAGGCAAGATGCATAAGATGCATAAGAAAAACTAATTTATGAAGAATTCATGCAAAGGGATTCAAACAATTGCTACTTTAAGAAGAAAAAGAGAATGGAAAGTCGTGTCACAATTAAGTATAAACGAAATACAATCAAAGGCAAAAAAAGTCCATAAACATCCTAAACATTAGTTTATCTTGCTTCATCATCAATGAAAATCTCAACATAAAAATGGTAACAAGTCCTAAGCTCCAGAGATGGGGGGATGGAGCATAAGTTTGCTAATGCAATTATAGAAGCCTTGGCATATGAAAGCAATATAAAACTTTGACTAGGAGTCTAAAGAAAATTAGGATGAACAAATAATGGCACATGTCATCTTTTTGTTGTTGGCCTTTTTGTATACAAAAAACAAAAAAACATTAAAAAAAAGTTGAAAACATTGAGAAATCTAAATTGCATAATTAAAAACATGCAACTAGACTTACTCACAGTCGAAATTAATTTTGGTTCTCTTTTGGATGGGAAAATCATCATCAAAGTTGAAGCCAAACTTGGTAATATTCTTGCATGATTTTTCATCCAAAAGTGAATTGAGAATTTCATCAAAGATCTTTGAATCGACCTCAAGAGCAAGGATCGGCCTCTTGTGAGCCATATCGACACAACCATGTGCAGTAGTTTCAATTTTTAAGAATTGCATTAAGGATATTCAAGTGTGGTGAGGTTATTAAGGGTTTTTAGCAACTTCATGTTATAATAAGGAATGATGAGCGCACGTGGTTGCATGGGGGTTTTTTTTTCAAAATTTGATATTAAATGAATGAGGTGTAGGGTTAATTCTTTTCTTCAACAAAAGTTGGTAATCATAGTGTTAAAACTTCAATTGCGTGAGAAATCTTTAGAGGGTTGGGGTTAGAAACAGACGCAAAAATTCATAATGTTCAACAAAATATTAGTCTTGTTTTAATATTTAGTGAGTAGTGTAAATGAGGATGTTTGAGATTCGTGAATTTTTTTTTGTTTGTATATATATGGGTCCCTATAGTTAAGGGGGATGCCAATGAAAGGTCCAATAAAAATAAAAAAATCTTCAAACATTATAAATGTGAGATTAATTTGAGACAACATAACGATAAATAGTGTGATAGGGTGGCAATGGCAACATGGATTTCATGATGAGTGAAGCTTTTATTCAAGTCATGGATAAGCTGTATCAAGAGCTACAATTACATGTTGAATCTTGGGTTATGCCATAGTGATAATTCATAACTGCAGGAAATTTAGGATGTGTCGAATGGTGTGAACTAAGTAATTTGCCTTGTTATTAGGAGGTAATCAATAAATCAGACCATGTAACCAATAATAGTGTCCAACACTAGGAATTGAAGACCATGCAAAGATGAAGATGTTTTCATTTTCATAAAAACCTTTGTAAACAGTTTTAGGTTCATCACTAGAAGTGGGGTCGATTTGTAACAAAATCATTAAGGTGAGAAAGTTTGGAAAAATGCGATAATACTAAGTTCAAGGGGGTTCAATTTTAAAAAGAAGGCGCATTTCTCGCGATTTGGGATCTTCATCACGAAGATGTTGCGTCAACATTAAATCTGGGGACAATTCCCGAGGCAACTTTTCATTCATTTGTGCAATTTGAGGCTCATAAGACATGGTCATATGCGATGCCATGAATTCAAGGAAAAGGAAAAAAATCTTCAATCAAAATCAAATCGACAATGAATGTATGAAAGATTTGTTACATCGAGATGCAAAGTTGTAATTTATAGGTCAAGGAAAAGGAAGGAAAGGCGTAAGTAATGGTCTAGAACCATGGTAATGTAAAATTTTGAGATCAATGAAAAAAAAAGGTTTAAGTAAAATTTATTGGGGGGGGAAAGTGAGAAGAGGTGAAAAGGATGTTTTTCCTTCTCCTTCCATTGGCCATTAAACATCGGAACCTTTCAAGGGCCACCAAACATCGAAACATTTCAAGGGCCACCAACCATTGGTACCTTCCATAGGCCATCGAGTCGGGGTCTTCTTTCACCTCCTTCCTTCTCCTTCTCTTTGAAAGGTGAATTCGGATCACTTGGGGTTCTCTTTTCCGAACATAACTTTCAATTTGAATCTTGAGAAAACTTGTTCCTATAATTTTCCTTGGGAGGAGAAGAATGATTAGTCTTAGTATATGGTGGAAAGAGGTATAATAGATTGGATGATACTAGTACTTTTGAAAGAACGGAAGTGAATAGGGATAGTTTTGAGAACTTGAAAGTTTAAAAAAAATTTCACAAGACCTCTTGGGTTTGTAGTACAACTTTTTACTGATTTGGATATAGAGCTTGAAATTTGGTAGGCATATGTGCCTTGTAGCTAGCTTTCCAATGAGCTAAAAAAAACTAAATTTGGATAACCTATGTGACAAGAACAATATTTTAAGTGACTGGAGGTTTGTTGTTAAGTTGAACATGGTGTCAAATCCTTAAAAATTGGTTTAAATGAGTGACAATTTAACATAAAATTCTAGAATTTGGAGTGTTTGAACTTAGAAAATGTATCTATCAATTCCGAATCATAAATGATGCATAAGAAGCAAACTATTTGGTTTCAACTACAAATGCAATTTAACATTTAGACATACATTTTGCATTCCTTTTTCCTTCACCAGTAGCATATGTACTTCTGAGTATAATCACCTCATAAAATCAAGAGTAGAGGGACAGAAAGTCGCTTCACACCTCCCTAGTGCCTGACAAGCACGAATACTATTCCTTATCAAAATAATCAAATGCAAAAGTAGGAAACACAAAAGGTTACAAAAATAACTTGGAATCTAAAAAAATAAGAAAAGGATGAAAACGAATACCTATTTCATAATTAAAGTCCATAACTACAAAATTTGGTGGCAAACAGAGATCAATAAAAACTTATAGTGTGATCACAGGGAATTTTATCATCGCTTTGAAAGCCCGTCTAATCTAGGATTTAGTCATTGAGGTTGTTAACAAATAGGAAATCTACTCAAGTGCAAACATAAATCTTTATTGAAAGGAAACTACAACATGATGCTCATAACACGAAACATAACATCAAGAACTCTTCAAGGTTTTTGTCACATGAAATACACAAACTTGTGTAATGAAGAAAAGAGAGCCAAACCATCAACACCAAGGTATTTAACTAAAAGACCAAACCATAAATAACTAAA
>Ga0116229_10007199_pt1 | contig 17690 bp, 20 predicted proteins | sample S1TSphgellanicum_3_FD_87313 | JGI IMG/M metagenome (GOLD analysis project Ga0116229, IMG submission 87313) | Host-associated microbial communities from peat moss isolated from Minnesota, USA - S1T2_Fc - Sphagnum magellanicum MG | ecosystem: Host-associated > Plants > Peat moss > Unclassified... | reverse complement strand
TGCACCGGGGTAATCATGACCGACCGGCACGTAGGCCGCCTCGCCCGGCGTCACTGCCATCGAGATGCCGACGAGACGGGCGCGCCTGTAGTCGAGGCTGTCGGTCTCGGTGGCGGACGACGCGAGCGGCGCGCTGTCGAGTTTCGCGACCCAGGCGGTCAGTTGCGGCCGCTCGACGATCGTTTCGTACTGTCGAGCGGCCGGTACGGCGCCGGCGTCCGCCGCGCCCTGTGCCGCCACGCCGGACGGCTCGAGGGGCGCCGAGATCGCGCCCAAGGACTGCGCGAGCGTGCGCAGCTCGAGCCGCTCGTACAACTCGCGCAGTCGCACGACATCGGGTGCCGCGGGCACCAAGGCCTCGGGCGTAAGGTCGAGCGCGACGGCCGTGTCGATCGTGGCGAGCTTGCGCGACAGTTCGAGCAGCGGCAGTTCGGCGCGCAGGTTCTCGCCGACTTTCCCCGGTATCTCGGCCGCGTGCAACATCAGGGTGTCGAGAGTCTGGTATTGATTGAGCCATTTGGCGGCGGTCTTGGGACCCACGCCCGTGATGCCGGGAATGTTGTCCGAACTGTCTCCCACCAAAGCGAGATACGCGACGATCTGTTCCGGGAACACGTCGAACTTGGCTTTCACGGCGGCGCGGTCGTAGCGACTGTTGCTCATGGTATTCACGAGCCGAATCTGGGGCCCGACGAGCTGCGCCATATCCTTGTCGCCGGTCGATATCAGCACGTCGTCGCCGGCGGCCGCCGCCTGTAGGGCGAGCGTACCGATCACATCGTCGGCCTCGACGCCGGCGATGCGCAGCAGCGGCAGGCCCATGGCAGCGACGGCCTCGAGCAACGGCTGGATCTGCGAGCGCAGGTCGTCCGGCATCGAGGGGCGGTGCGCCTTGTAATGTTCGAATAGATCGTCGCGAAACGTCCTGCCCGGTGCGTCGAACACCACGGCAATTCGATCGGGCGCTTCCTCCTTGATCAGCTTGTTGAGCATGTTGAGCACGCCGAGCACCGCGCCGGTCGCTTCTCCTTTCGAATTGCTCAAGGGCGGGAGTGCGTGGAAGGCGCGATAGAGGTACGACGAGCCATCGACCAGGACGAGTTTGGGCACGACCGATTCTCGACGGACCGGCCGCGTCAGGGTGCGCGCGCGGGTGCGGGCGCGGCCGCCACGCCGCGCGTCGTGCTCGGATCCGGCGCAGGCAGGATCGGCCCGGTGGCGGGCCCGAGCGGCGAGCCCGGCGACATCGAAGCGTCCGACGTGGCGGGTCCGCCCGGACTCACCGGCAGCGCCGCCGGCGTCTGTGAACGCGCGCCAGCGGCGCTCGATGCGGGCGGTGCAGCCGATGCGCTCGATGCGCTCGATGCCGGCGGTGGTGTGGGCGGTGCGGGCGTTATCGGGGAACCGGGCGCGTCCTTCGGGTGTCGCTGCGCGTAGGCATCCGGCAGCATGAGCGGGCCCTTTTGTCCGCAAGCGCCAAGGCCGACCAGCATGCAGGCGACGGCTGCTGCCGCGCGGCAGACACCCTGCGTGCGCAGGTGCGTGCGGCGGTGCGTGCGCGTCGGACCTTGAGTGGTCATCCGACACTCGTCGTCGGTGCTCGAGGCGTGCATGGATCGCAGTATACGCATTACGCAGCCGTCACTGTCGTCCCGGAACCTTGCCTGATACGCGCGGGTCAGAAGCGGGAGTCGTCAATGCGAGGAAGAATGTCATGCACAAGCGGGTAGTGGGTGTGTCGATGGTCCTGTGCTTGGGCGGTGTCGGCGCCGTCTCTACTGCAGTCGCGGCCAATTCCTGGAATCCCAATTCCTGGAATCCACTGGGCTTCTATATCGGTGCCGGCGTCGGTTACTCCGACGTGCGTGGCGACGGCGATTATTTCGGCGACGACTACGGGTACGACCGCCACGATACCGCCTGGAAGGTGCTCGCGGGTCTGCGGCCCATCGCACCGGTTGGCGCGGAACTCGAGTACATCGATTTCGGCAATCCGAGCCTCGATCCCGCGTATGCCTACGACGGATACTCCTACGACAACGCAACGACGGACACGCGCGCGACCGTGCTGTTCGGTGTCGGCTATCTGCCGATTCCGCTGCCGTTCTTGGACGTGTTCGGCAAAGTCGGCGTGGCGCGACTCGAGGAAACCTCGAGCGCCTACTACACGTATAACTACCCGGTCGGCTGTGGCGTCTGCGCTCCCGTGCCCGCAGGTTCCGACCGGCAAACTGACTGGAGTACCGATCTCGCCTACGGCGCCGGCGTGCAGGCGAAGTTCGCGAATCTCGCGGTGCGTGCGGAATACGAACGCATCAGCACGAGCGGACGCGATCCGGATGCCGTCACGGTGAGCGCGACATGGACGTTTTGAGCCGCCGTTGACGGCGCGCCGACCGGGCTATTGCTTGGCAGCGGACTGGGTGGCGGGGGGGGCGTTCGTCGGAGCGGCGCCGGTCGCCGGAGGGTTCGGCTTCACGCTCACCAGTTCGACGTCGAAGATCAACAGGGAACCGGGCGGAATCGACGGTTTCGGGGTTGCGTCGTAGGCAAGTTCGGGCGGCACGAACAACTCGTATTTGTCGCCGGGCTTCATCAATCCGACGCCTTCCTGCCAGCCTTTGATGACGCCATTGAGAGGAAAGGTGGCCGCTTGGCCGCGCGAATAAGAGCTGTCGAATTCGGTGCCGTTCAGCAAGCGGCCACGATATTGCACGGTGACCGTGTCGGTCGGTGCCGGCGATGCACCGGACGGATCACCCGCGCCAAGCACTTTGTACTCGAGACCTGAGGGCAGGCTCTTCACCCCGTCGGCGTGGGCATTGTCCGCCAGAAACTTGGCCGCCGCTGCGCGGTTCTTCGCGACGATTTCCTGCATCACGGATTTCATGAATGCTTGCACGCGCTGTTGGTCCGACGGTTCGACCTTCTTCCCCCCGAGCGCATCGGTGATGCCGCGGGTGATGTCCTTGACCGAGATTTCGTTGGTGATGCCGAACTTTCGCATCTGTTCACCGAAACCCATGCCGAGCAGATAGCTGCCCTCGGCGGTGGTCGGCGCCGCGGCGTCGGCCGGCGCCGTGTCGGCGGGCTTGGCCGCCGCGGACGGCGTCGCGGGCGGGACGGGGGCAGGCGGCGAATCCGCGAAGCTTGCGCTCGAGGCGCAGACGAGGACCAGGCCGAGGCCGCCGGCTTGGATCAGAAAATCGAGGGGCTGTTTTTTCATGGCCGCGACAATACGCCAAAGCTCATGATGATTTCCACCTCGCGCGAGCGCTGCGAAGCCGAGGTTCAGCCGAGCACCCCTCGTTGGATGACGGCGACGGTCAGGCGGGAGACGCACACGAGCTTCTGCGCTGCGTCGACGATCTCGATGGACCACACCTGGGTGCGTCCGCCGAGGTGCAGCGGGCGGGCCGTGCCGGTCACGAGGCCGCTGCGCGCGGCGCGGACGTGGTTGGCATTGATGTCGAGGCCGACGCACTGATGCTCTGCATCGACGCAAAGCAAGGCGGCCGTGCTGCCGAGCGTTTCGGCGAGGACGACCGACGCTCCGCCGTGCAGCAATCCCATCGGCTGGCGAGTGCGCGCATCGACCGGCATCGTCGCTCTGACATAATCCGGTCCGATCTCGGTGAAGCGCAGTCCCAAGTGTTCGATCAGCGTGCCGCGACCGGCCTCATCCAGGGCCTCGCAGGTCGCGGTGCGGCGCCAAATTGCCATCACGTCTTCCGTCCGGCCGGAGGATCCGCAGGCGCTGCCGGCTTACCGAATTGTTCCGCGATCCGGCGGTAGGCCTCGCGGAACGGAACGCCGTGTTCCGCGACCAGCGCGTTCGCGGCCGCGGCCGCGTGAATGCTCGGGTCCAGGCGAATCGCGTCCGCGCGAAAGCGCACGCCCCCGAGGGCGGCCGGCAGAATGCTCAAGGTCTGCGCGCAGGAATCGATCGCGCGGAACAGTGGCGGCTTGATCAGTTGCAGGTCGCGATGATAGCCGGAGGTAAGTTTTTGCGTGATGCCCAGCACTTCGTTGAGCGCGGCATGGGCGACGGCGCTGCGGCCGCGGATCAGTTCGAAGACGTCGGGATTGCGTTTTTGGGGCATGATCGAGGAACCGGTCGTGAATTCCGCGGGCAGGCTCACGAAGCCGAACTCCTGGCTGTAGAAGAGCAGCAGATCCGTGGCCATGCGCCCCAGGTCCTGCGTGAGCAGCGTGACTTCGAACAGCAGCTCTGCCTCGGCCTTGCCGCGGGCGAGCTGAACGGCCGTCACCGGCTCGTGCGTCACGGCGAAACCGAGACTGCGTCGCGTCGACTCGCGGTCGATGGCGAGATTGGGCGTGCCGTAGCCGGCGGCGGACCCCAAGGGGTTCTTCGAGATCCGGCGCAGCGTGAGCCGGAGGCCCTCGGCATCGTCGCGCAGCTCCGCCGCATAGCCACCGGCCCACAGGGCGACGCTGCTCGGCATGGCCTGCTGCAGGTGGGTATATCCCGGCAGGACGATCGTGCCATCGCGCTCGGCCAGGGCATCGAGCGCCGCCGCCACCGCGAGCGTACCGGCGGCGAGCTCCAGGGCCGCGTCGCGCAGGTACAGTCGCAGCGCCGCGAGCACCTGGTCGTTGCGCGATCGGCCCGCGTGCAGGCGCCCGCCCGCCGGCCCGATGCGCGCGGTCAGCAGATTCTCGATCGCGGTCTGCCCGTCCTCCTGATCGAGCGTGACGTGCCATTCGCCGCGCGCGTGTGCGGCGCCGATCTCGATCAGCGCCGCGCGGATGCTGTGCGCGTCGGCGGCGGCGAGCAGACCCTGCGCCGCGAGCATGTCTGCATGCGCGACCGAGGCCTCGACGTCGTAGCGCACGAGCCGGTCGTCGAGCGCGTGATCCTCGCCCGCCGTGAAGGCGAGCACGCGGGCGTCGAGCGGTGCGCCCTTGTCCCACAGGCGGCTCATGCGGGGTATGCCCGCGTCATGCGTGAATGGCCGGCGGCGACTGTTCAGCCGCGCTCAGATGCTGCAGGTCCGCGACGACGAGCGTGCCCGTGCCCTCGTTCGTGAAGATCTCCGCGAGGAGACTATCCGGCGATTTGTAGGTGATCACGTGGACACGGCGCACGCCGCCGCGGATCGCGTTCTCGATGGCCGCCGCCTTTGGCAGCATGCCGTGAAGCAGGCTGCCGCCGTCGCGCAGTCCCTTCAGTCCCTTCAGGTCGGTGTAGGAAATCACCGAGGTCGGATCGTCCGGGCGCTCGAGGATGCCGGGCGCTCCCGTGCACAGCACGAGCTTTTCGGCGGACAAGGCGCCGCCGATGGCGGCCGCGACGGTGTCGGCGTTGATGTTGAGCAGCACGCCCTCGGCATCGGCGGACAGCGGACTCACGACCGGCATGAGTCCCTGGTCGAGCAATTTCTCGATCACCGTGGCCTTGACGCCGTCGATGTCGCCGACGAAACCGTAGTCGATCGTCTCGCTCGACCCCGCCGTGACCGCCACGGGCGGCCGCTTGTGGGCCCGGATCAAGCCGGCGTCGACGCCGCTGATGCCGACCGCATCGAGGTCGAGCGCGCGGCAGATCGCGAGAATGCGCGTATTGATGAGCCCATTGAGCACCATGGCCGTGACCTCGATCGACTTGACGTCGGTCACGCGGCGGCCCGCCACCATCCGGGTCTCGATGCCGAGCGCGCTTTGGACCGTGTCGAGCTGCGGACCGCCGCCGTGCACGAGCACGACCTTGATGCCGACCTGGTGGAGGATGGCCACCTGTTCGATCAAACCCTGGGTCGAGGTCTCGTCGGCGAACACGGCGCCGCCGGCCTTGATGACGAAGATCTTGCCTTTGTACATCCGTATGTAGGGTGCGGCACTTTTCAGGGCGCGCACGGCGATCGAGGGATCCGGTCGAGTCAAGATCATGAAATGCAACTCCGCAGGCGGTCCGTCGTCGTCATGCGAGCATGCGATGCAGGACGGCCATCTGAACCAGCAGGCGATTGAATGCCTCGCGCTTGACGACCGCGCGAGGTCCGTCGAGAACATCGTCGGCCACGGCGACGTTGCGCCGAACCGGCAGACAATGCATGAGCTTCGCGTCCGGCGCGGCCGCGTCGAACCAGTCGTCGCGAACGCACCAGTCGGACAGTAGGCCGCGCAGACGCGCATCCGCCTCGATGTCGCCGTAGTGCGCGGTCGAACCCCATTCCTTCGCGTAGACGACGTTCGCACCCGCAAGCGCATTGCGGCGGTCCGCGGTCTCGCTGACGGACCCGCCCGCCGCCGCCGCCGCGCGCTCCGCCTTCTGCATGATCGGCCGGGGCAGCGCGAACCCTTCCGGACGCAGCACCACGACTTCCATGCCGCGCAGTGCCGCCATGTGCAGCGTCGCGGCCGGCACGGCGAGCGGCAGAGGCTTCGGGTGGTAGGCCCAGCTCAAGACGAATTTTCCGCGCCGAGGGACGCCGAGCTCGTCGAGGGTGCGCCAGTCGGCGAGTGCCTGGCACGGATGGTTCACCGCCGACTCGAGGTTCACGAGCGGCTTGTCGCACAGTGAGTCGATCTGGCGGAACAAGGTCTCGCCCAGGTCTTCGGCCAGATCTTTGCCGCCGGCAAAGGCGCGCACGCCGAGCGCATCGCAGTAGGACGCGAGCACCGGAATGCCCTCGCGGATATGCTCGGCGGCCGCCCCGTTCATGACCGCACCCAGACGCGTCTCGAGCTGCCAGGTGCCCTGACCCGGCGTGATCACGAACGAAGAACCCCCGAGGCGTGCCATGCCGGCCTGAAACGAGGCCAGGGTGCGCAGCGAGGGATTGAAGAACACGAGGCCCAAGATCTTGCCGGCGAGCGCCCGGGGCTGCGGCGCGTCCTTGAGTGATTGGGCGAGCGCGAGAAGATCGAGAATCTCTTCCCGTTCGAACTCCGCCAGATCGAGAAAGCGCATCATGCCGGAATGCGCGCGAGGGCGTCGCTGAGCCGGTCGACGTGACCCTCGTTGAGGATGTAGGCCGGCAGCAATCGCAGCACGTTGGGATCACCGCTCGTGCCGGTCAAAATGTCCTGATCGAGCAGAGCTTGCTGCACCTCTTTCGCGGGACGCGAGGTCTTGAGGCCCAGCAGGAAGCCGGCTCCTTGAATGCCGAGCACGGGTCCGATCACGCAGCTCGCGCGGATATAGGCCGACACCTGCCGTACGTTCGCGAGCAGCGACTCCGACTCGATCGTGTCGATCACCGCCTCGGCGATGGCGCAGGCCATGGGGCCACCGCCGAAGGTGGTGCCCATGTCGTCGACCTTGAGCTGCCGGGCGACTCGGCCGGACAGCATCAAGGCGGAGACCGGGAAGCCGTTGCCGAGCGCCTTCGCGGTCGTGATCATGTCCGGGGTCACGTGAAAATAATTGGCCCCGAACGGTGCGCCGGTGCGCCCCACCCCGCATTGCACCTCGTCGAAGATCAGCAATGCGCCGACCTCGTTGCAGCGGCGGCGCAGGGCCTCGAGCATCGGCGTGCCGACGTCGTAGGCGCCGCCCACGCCCTGCACGGGCTCGACGATGACGGCCGCGGTGTTGCGATCGATGCCCGCATCGACCGCGGTCGGCTGATCGCGCGGCAAGAAGCTCACGTCGAACGGCAGCCTTGGGAAGCCGTACCATTTCTCCAGCGCTCCCCAGGTAACCGCGCCGGCCGCGGCCGTGCGGCCGTGCCAACCCTGCACGAGAGCAACCGCCTTGCTGCGGCCGGTGAGCTTGAAAGCGAGTTTGAGTGCGTTCTCGTTCGCCTCCGCGCCGCTGTTGATCCAAAAGATCGTGTCGAGTCCGAGGCCTGCGAATCGGGCCAACCTCGCCGCGGCGCGTTCACGCACCGCCATCGGCAGGGCATTGGTCTGAAACGGCATTTGACGCGCTTGGCGTTCGAGGGCCGCGAGCCAGCGCGGATGTCCGTAGCCCAAGCCGGCGACCGCATGGCCGCCGTAAAAATCGAGCAACTTGCGGCCGTCGCGCGCGTGCAGCCAGACGCCTTCGCCGTGCGCGATCTCGATCGGATACTGTGCGAAGACCTGCGCTAAATGGCCCGCGTGGGCTGTCTGCACGGATTCTGCGGCGCTTGGCATGCGGTGTCCTTCAGGTCCAGCCGGGGGCGGGCGCGGTCAGCCCGGTCGTCTCGTCGAGGTGCAGGAGGCGATTCATCCACTGCATCGCGCCGCCGGCCGCACCCTTGGTCAGGTTGTCCACGACCGCCATGACTGCAATCGTGCCGCCCGCCGTGACCGCGGTTATCTCGGCATCGTTACTCGCGACCACGTGCTTGACGCGCGGCGCTCTGCCGACCACGCGCACGAACGGGCAGTCGCGGTAAAAGTCCGCAAAGGCCTCGAGCGCAGCCGCCGCGGAGAGCGGCTCGCGCAGGCTCGCCTGGACCGTGACGTGGATGCCGCGCGCGAACGGCCCCGAATGCGGCACGAAGTTGATCTCGGCGTCGACGCCGGTCGCGAGTCGCGCGCAGGCGGCGATCTCCGGCACGTGCCGATGGCGCAGCGCGCTGTAGCTGTACAGGTCGCCGTGCCGCAAGGGATGGTGCGTGCCCTCCGTGGGTTTGCGGCCCGAGCCGGTGCTGCCGGTGATGCCGGTCACGAACAGGCGGGTCTCGGTGAGCTTGTAGGCGAGCAGCGGCACGGCGGCGAGCAACGTGGCGGTGGCGAAGCAGCCGGGATGCGCGATGTGCGGCGTCGGCGCGCTCGCCAGGTGCTCGGGCACCGCGCAGGTGAACTCACGGATGCGCGCGGGGGCGGGATGCGCGTGCTCGTACACGGCCTCGTAGGCGGCCGCGCTCGCGTAGCGATAGTCGGCCGAGATGTCGACGCAGTGCGCGCGCACCCCGGCCACCTCGGCGGCCGCGAGCAATCGGTCGATGACCGCCGCGGCCGCGCCATGGGGGGCCGCCGAGAACAGGGCGATCTCGGGGGCGCCGCGCATGGCCGCTTCGAGCGCGCTCAACTCGGCAAAGCGCAACTCCGGGTAGGCGCTCGCGAGGTGCGGAAATGCGTCGGCGACGCGGCTGCCGGGTTGGCTGTCCGAGAGGATCCCGCGGAGGTCGAGGCGCGGATGCCCTGCGATCAGGCGCAGCAGTTCCCCGGCAACGTAACCGGTGCCGCCGAGCACGACCGCGGGGATCCCGTCGGTCATTCGCCGGCCACCTTGGACAGGCCGACGTTCTGGATGCCGAGTTTCGAGAGGATGTGATCACCGAGGTCGGCAGGACTGCTGATCGCGTTGAATGCCTCGACACCCATCTGTTCGCGGATGATCTGCACGCCGACCTGGTTGTCGGTGGCGGGTCCCGTCACGACGGCCGGTTCGATGCCGAAGCGTTCGCGCAGCAGTTTGACGCCGCCCCAGGCTGCGACCGGATCGTTCGCGGACAATGCGACCGCGGTCAACGCTGCCTTGATGTCGAACTCGCGCAGGATCGATTCGACACCGTACGTGCCGAGCAGGCCGTCGCCGAGTTCGAACACGATGACGTCAGGCTGGCCGCTCGCCATCTCGGTCAGCATGGCGCGGGTCAGTGCCGGACCGCATTTTGCGGTCGTGGTGACGATGCCTAAGTCGGTGAAGATCATCGTGCGGCGCGCCCCCGAGTCCTCGAACGCGAGAATGTCCCTGCGCAGCGAAACGCCGGTAGCCTTGAACGCATCGACGACCAGGCCGCGGTGGCGCATGCGTGCGATGATCGCGGCGGCAGCCGCCGTCTTGCCGGCTTCCATGCACGTGCCCGCCAATGCCACCACCGGCACGCCGCGCACGTTCAATTCGGCCCCATAGTCGAGCGGTTTGAATCCGACGCGCGCCTGCACCCCGATGCGCTCGCCCAGGAACGGAAAGGAGAGCACCGCGCCCAGCACCTTGCAGTCGAAGGGTTTTCCCTTGTCCGGCGTCGCCGAGTCACAAATGCCGAGGACACCGCCGATGTTGAGCATCTGGATCACGTCGCCGGGCTTCAGGCTCTCCGGAATGTGGCCGGAGTAGCCGAACAAGGCCTTGCGGTGGCCGAGCGCGCCGGCAACGACGTCCCCGCGGGTGATTTTCGCCATGCGTCCGCTGGTCAATTCGAGCGTGTTATAGGTCGATTTGGTGCTCAGAATCTCGACCACCACGACGACGCCCTCTTCGCAGGGGATGTCCGAGGAGATTCTGACTTCGTGAGACAGGCCGCAGGCCTGGGTGACCGAGGCGATCTTGTCGACGACGACGGTGCGCATCGTGCTCATGTCCGTTCTTCTCCGGCGCGTTTGTAGAAGATGCCCGTCAACGCGAGCATTTTTGAATATCCCAGCGCGTCGGTCGGCGTCCATTCGCCCGCCGCCTCGCCATAGACACCTTTGGAAGCGGTCATCAGGGAATAGGGCGAGGTGACGCCCTCGACGAACAAGGATCCCGGCCGGAACAGGAGCTGAACGTCGCCGGTGACCCGCGCCTGGGAAGACGTCAGCAGCGCCTCGATGTCGCGGCAGACGGGGTCGAGATGCTGTCCTTCGTGGACGAGGTCGCCGTAGGGCTGTGCCACGGATTCCTTGATGCGCGCCTGTTTGCCCGTCATGACGAGCTTCTCGAGTTCACGGTGCGCGGTCAGCAGCACCTCGGCGGCCGGCGCCTCGAAGGCGACGCGTCCCTTCGTGCCGATCACGGTATCGCCCAAGTGGATGCCGCGGCCGATGCCGAAGGGACCCGCGAGGTCCTCGAGCCGTTCGATGATCGCCACCGGCGGCAGTTCGACGCCGTCGAGACTCGCGGGAATACCGCGCACGAAGCCGACGCGATGGCGTGCCGGCGGGCGCGGCTCGGTGAACGCCTGCTTCGACAGGACCCAGGCCGACTCGGGAATCGACCCCGTCGAGGTCAACGTTTCCTGGCCGCCGATCGTGACGCCCCACAGGCCGCGATTGACGGAATACGCCGCACCGAACGGCGGGATCGGCAACTTCCGGTCCTCGAGATACTTGAGCTGTGCGGGCCGCTGAAAGGCGCGATCCCGGACCGGCGCGAGAATTTCGAGCGCAGGCGCGAGCGTGCGCAGCGCGACCTCGAAGCGCACCTGGTCATTCCCGGCCGCCGTGCAGCCGTGCGCCACCATCTTGGTGCCGAGTTTGAGCGCCATTTGCGCGATGGTCTGAGCCTGCAGCACGCGCTCCGCGCCGACGCACAAGGGGTAGAGCTGTCCGCGCCGGACATTGCCCATGATCAGGTATTTGAGCACCTGGTCGAAGTAGAGCGCGCGCGCATCGATCAGATGATGCGCAACGGCGCCGAGTTCGGCCGCGCGGGCCTCGAGCGTCCGCGCCGCCGCCGCATCGATGCCGCCGGTGTCGACCGTGACGGTGATGACCGGACGCCGGTAGGTCTCGCCGAGCCACGGCACGCAGAAGGACGTGTCGAGGCCGCCGGAAAATGCCAGAAGAATGGGCTCGGCGCCCGCGGTGGTTGCGCTGGTCATGGGTGTGTCAGATTCCGAAGGTGTCGCGCAGCCGGCTCTCGAGCTTGCGCTGTTCGCGCGCCCCGGCGGTCGCGATGAAAATGGTGTCGTCGCCCGAAATCGTACCCACGACCTCGGGCCATTGCGCGGCGTCGAGCGCCACGGCGACGCTCTGCGCGGAGCCGACCGTGGTCTTGAGGACCGTGAGGTTGGGTCCCGCGGTCATGCGGGCGCTGACGAATTTGCGCAGCGTGGAAAAGTCGTTGGGCCGCGCCGCGACCTGGTCCGAGAGGACATAGCGATCACCCTGTTTCGCGACGCCGAGCTCGCGCAAATCCCGGCTGACGCTCGATTGCGTCGCGGCGTGCCCACGCTTGCGCAGCAGCTCGACGAGCTCGGATTGCCGCCCGACCGCGTGCTCGCGAATGATCTTCGCGAGCAGACTGCGGCGCGCCGGTGCGCTGGTGATTTCCGATGGGGAGCGGAGCATTCTCGAGTCCTATGCATAAAGAGGCGCGCATGCTGCATAATAATGCAGCCCATGTCAATGCTCTCACGTCACGTTTTTCGTAGGATTTCGCGATTTGGCCGGGTCGGCGTTGGCTTACGCATCTAGGCTTTAGCGGGGTTTTTGCACGCAAAATATGAATTTGGGATGACATTCGATCCAAGCGGCGACGAGGAGTGTATCTTCCGTGAAATGCCTGAAATTTCACATGCCTAGGGAAACTTCCTCGCTGGAGCGTGCGTTGGGCCGCTTGCTGACCTCCGTGCAGAGCGAGGAGACCCGCGCGGTCGACTCACCGGAGTGGAGCGAGACGCATCGGGTGCTGACCCGTGTCGAAACGCTGTACTGGGCGGCGAAGCGCCGGACGCTGCCGCTGGCGTTGGCGGGGTGTTCGGTGCAGGACTATCTTGGCGCGCAGTGGCTGGCGCGGCATCCGCGCGTACTGCCCGCGGTCCAGGAACTCGAGCTGCATCTCGCGGATGTCGCGCAGCACGTGTGACGTGCCGCGGGCGCTTCGGCACACCGTCACTCGAAGTCCTGGTACGCTTGCCGAGTGCTCGAGTGCATCGACATCGAAACCGCCCCCGCGCCCACCGCGGCGGTGCTGTGGCTGCACGGTCTCGGGGCGGATGCACACGATTTCGAGCCCGTCGTGGCACAAATCATTCCGCGTCGCGAGCGAGCGTGGCGCTTCGTGTTTCCGAACGCGCCCATCCGGCCGGTGACGCTCAACGGCGGCATGCGCATGCGGGCCTGGTACGACATTGTCAGTCTGGATCGCACCGCAGTGGAGGATCGTGTCGGCTTTGCCGCCACGGAATCGCAATTGCGCGCGCTCATCGCCCGCGAAGTCAGCCGCGGCATCCCGCCGGAGCGCATCGTCCTCGGCGGGTTCTCGCAGGGCGGTGCCGCGTCGCTTTATACGATGGCGCGTCTGCCGGAGCGCCTCGCCGGGATTCTGGCGTTGTCCTGCTACCTGCCCTTCAGCAAAACGCTTGCCGTCGAGCGAGCCGCGGCCAACGATGCGACGCCGATCTTCATGGCGCATGGCCGCAGCGATCCCATGCTGCCGCTCGGATTGGGGCACTCGTCCCGCGACCTGCTGCGTGGCTTGGGCTATCCGGTGGAATGGCACGAATACCCGATGGAACATTCGGTGTGCCTGCCCGAAATTGCCGACATCCGGGAATTTCTGCTGCGCGTCTTGCCCTGACCCGAGGCTAGGGTCCGGCGGCGACGAGTCCGCCGGCCTTCGAGATGACATTCGCGTGACAGCGCCGTCCGCAGGACTTAAGCTTGGCTCTGTGCTGGAGGCAGTGGTTCTAGTCCTAAGGGATCTCTAAAGGGAGGTTTGCGCAGTGGCAAAGGCAGTCAAATCGGTCCCGAAAACGTCGACGCGTTCCAAGGTTCCGGTCGAGCTCGATAAGCTCAGCGCCGAGGCGGATAGGGCCGAGGCACGCGCCGACGCGGCGAAGCAGCAAGTCCGGGTCGCCAAGACCGCGCTCAAGCTTGCCCGCAAGACGTCCAAGCTCACGAAAAAAGCCGCCAAACAGGCGCGCCGCAAGGCCGAGGCTGCGCTCGTGGCCATGAAGACGGCGGCCGCCGCGAAGGCCAAGTCGTCGAAACCCAAGAAGCCGGCGGCGAAGACACCAACGAAAACCCTGGCGAAGCTGCCCTCCAAACCCCGCTTCGCCGCCGCGTCACCCGCGGCAGTGGCGTCGCCCGCCGCCGTGGCGAGATCGGTCATCAAACGTTTCAAGTCGACCGCCGCGTCGGCGACCCCCGTCGATCTGGGGCCGCCCGTGTTGCCGGTCAACACCGCGACGGTCGAAGCGCCGACGATCTGAGCTACCCGCCGCCTCCGGGAAGGAGACCTTCCGCGATGACGGCGAGTACCAACACGGCACAGGCCACGAGCACCTGGCCCAGCAACCAAACGCCGAAGGCGCGGCGCACCGTGAGCCTCGCCACCTCGCTGAAACCCATGACCTGAAGCAGCAGACTCCAGGCGACCAAGGCGATGTGCGCGCAGAACTGTGCGCGCACCACGATCGCGAGGAACAGCTCGAGGTCCGCACGCGGCGTCTCGACGAACACGGTCGCACCGGCGATCACGGCCGCGAGCAGCCAGAGCGCAAGCGACACGACCAAGGGCACACCGCTGTAGGCAAGCACGTGGAACATCTGATCGCGCGTCGACGCGGCGGCCGCGGATCCCTCGGCGAACACGGTTCCTGCCGGGGGCCTGCCGGCGCGCCGTCCGAGACGCGAGTACACCGCCGCCATCAAGTACAAGCCGAGGACGCCGGCCACCGGACCCACCGCCAACGCCACGCCGATGATGTCGAGCGCCGAACTCGTGGTGCCGGCCGATTCCGCCCGGGACAGCGCAAGCCAGCTCACGATGCCCTGCGCTGCTCCGAGCAGATAATCCATCACACCGATGGGCTTGCTCGACAACTCGCGGAACGTCCGCCGCGGCTTGAGCCAGACTTGTCGCAGGAGACGGAGTGCGGGCGGCGGTGAGTCGTCTGACATTCGGTGCGCGTCGTGATGGTGAATCGAGCTTACGCAATCTACCCCACCGACTCTTGCTCGTAACGCAGATGACAGCGGACTTTTTCGGGGCTACTCTCAGGAGCGAGTAGCGCATCTACCTGCGAGGAGCGGATCGAACATGGCAAAGAAGACAAAAGCGAAGAAGCGTCCAGGGACCAAACCGAAGAAGGCAAAAGCCAAGGTCAAGGCGGCGAAGAAAAAGGTCTCGGCCAAGAAGAAGGCTGCGCCGGTCAAGGCAGCGAAGAAGTCGGTGAAGGCAGCGAAGACGCCGAAGAAGAAAAAAGCGAAGCCGGCAGTCGTCAAGACCCCGATCAAGGCGAAGAGCGCGGCAAAGAAGTCGAAAGCGCCGAAGCCGAAGAGCGTTGCCCCGGTCGTCGAGGCGCTCACGGTAGCTCCGACGCCGCCGGCTCCGACCGACTCGGCAGCGCCTGTGCCCGCCGCGGGCTTGGAACCTTCCGCTCCTTAGGACTTTCGAGGGGCGACGTTCGTTCGGCGCGCCCCGGTAGCGCTGCGAACGTCGCCCGCGAAGCACGTCGTCCCCGGCGTCGCCGCACCCGACGGGTCGTGCGTCGGCCCCCTGCATGTTGGCAATTCGTCGGTGGTGTCCTACGGACATTGATGTTCGCGGGACCTTACGACGCCCGTGTGCCTGTATTCAGATGCACCACGTGAATTGAACAGAATGCTTCAGGAGAGGTTTGATGCGATTGCGCAGCGCGTCATGGCTCGGAGAACCGGTCGGTAGTGCCGTGGAGGCACCGCCGGCCGGAACACTTGACCGCTTGACCGGAATTCATCATGCGCGCCGGGAAATCGAGGCTTTACGTGCACGCAACGCCCATCTGTTACTGCAAATCGAGGAACTCAGTCGGCGCGAGGCACAGGCGCGACGTCTCGCGGCGCGCGACGAACTCACCGGCTTGTTCAACCGGAGGCTCATGCTCGAGTGCCTCGCCGCGGCGATTTCCGAGGCGCAGGCGAGCGGCGGCAATCTTGGGGTGGTGTTCGTCGATTTGGACGGCTTCAAAGAGGTCAATGATGTCTTCGGACATGGCGTCGGCGATTCCCTGCTCGTCGCCGTGGGCGCCAGGATTGCGGCACGCTCCCGTCGGCGAGACGTCGTGTGTCGCTATGGGGGCGACGAATTCGTCGTGGTGCTGCCGGGACTACCCGAGCCCGGGACGGCGGCGCAGATCGCGGGCGCGCTGCGGACCCATCTCGCGGCGCCGTACGTCTTGGCAGGTGTCGAAATCTCCGTGACCGCGTCGATCGGTCTCGCCGTGTATCCATCCGATGCGCGGGATCCCGAGAGCTTGCTCCGATGTGCCGATGCCTCGATGTATCGCGGCAAATCGGCGTCAGCCCACTCGAGTGCGCTTGCCCGGTAGACGCCCCCCGCCCCTCACGGGCTAAAATCGCGATGCGTCAACGGTCCAGGGTGTCGCTGATGATCATCTCGAAGCTCCACTATCGCCGCCTCGCCGTCGCAGTCCTTTGGTCGATCGCGATCGCGGGCTGTGTGGTCGTCCCGGATCAGCGCCATTATGTCGACGGCGTCGTTCTGGTCGCTCCGCCGCCGCCGCGCGATGAGGTCATCGGGACCCCGCCCGTCGCGGGCTATGTGTGGTTGCCGGGCTATTGGGCATGGGTGGGCAACCGGCATCAATGGGTCGACGGTCACTGGGCGGAGCCGCGACCGGGGCGCCAGTGGGTGCCCCACCAATGGGTGCGGCAGGGCGATGGGTGGCGTCTCAACCCCGGACACTGGGAACGCGTCAGAAGCTAGCGAGTCTCTCGCGGTCGCGTCGAGGATGCGGGCGGTTCCTACCGAGATTGAGATTGTGGCCAGGGCTCGGTTCCCTGAATGTCCCGCAGCGGCACCGAACTTCCCGCGTCGAACCATTGCTCGATGAGCCGGAACGAGATCGACTGCCGCGGCGGCAGCAGGGCGAGTCCCGCCGCCAGCTCTTGTCGTGAAAACCACCGCGCGTCTTCGAGTTCATTGTCGCGGCGCTTGATCTCGGTTGACGCTGCGTGTGCGCTGAACCCGAGCATCAGCGATGCGGGAAACGGCCAGGGCTGAGACGATTGATACTGCAGGGAACCGACCACGATACCCGTTTCCTCCAGCACCTCGCGCGCGACGGCATCCTCGAGCGACTCGCCCGGCTCGACGAAACCCGCGATCGTCGAGAATCGGCGCGGTGGCCAGCTCGCCTGTCGGCCAAGCAGGGCGCGGTCACCGTCACTGACCAGTACGATGATCGCCGGATCGATGCGCGGAAAGTGTTCGATCCGGCAGGCTGCGTTGAGGCAGACCACGGCATGTCCGCTGCGCGCAGACAAGGTCGGCGAACCGCAGCTCCCGCAAAAGCGGTGTCGACGTCGCCAGGACACCATGGCCCTGGCATAGGCGAGGAGGCCGGCCTCCGCCACCGACAGCGTCGAGGCGATGGCGCGCAAATCCTCGAAGCGCGTGCCGGGCGCGAGGATGGGTGCCTCGAGCGACTCGATCTCGGCGCCGAATACGAATCCCTCGCCGAATTTGCCGAGCAGGATCAAGTTGTCGGGTACTCTGCTCTGCGCCGGCAAGGCGGCCAGCTCGACCAGCGCCGCGCGCACCGGGTCCGCGTCGACAATCAGATTTCGCGAGTTCCAGACCGGCGCCACGCGGCTCGCCGGATCGGCACGTGCCTCCTCCATCCAGGCGGGGTTCTGGCGCAGATGGGCCATTCGATCCAAATACTGACCCGCAAAGACGTTCTTCGGCTGCATTCAGTCGATTCTAACAGGGCCCGCGTCATCCACTCGTCATGACTCGCGGGCATCGATCGCCCGGTGAGGTGAGGTCACGCGAAGTGTTGTCTTCGACCTCCCGAGTGTCCGGAATCTCAAGAGGCCGCTCAGCTATAGAGTTGATCTCCCTCGCCGCACGCCGCGGGCCGAGTCCTCCCAAGCCACTGGCCACTTGCCGCGTGCCCCAGGCCACGGGCTTAAGTGGCCCATGCTCAGAACCCCATCGGCAGTGCGGAGTTGGTCTGAATGCCGAGATACGGATTCAGCACCATGTCCTGACCAAAGATCGTCAGATCCGACTGGGTCGTGAAACCGCCGGCATAGGTGAAGCTGAACCAGTTGTTGTCGGATTCCCCGTCGCCCTG
>Ga0116229_10007198_pt1 | contig 17692 bp, 12 predicted proteins | sample S1TSphgellanicum_3_FD_87313 | JGI IMG/M metagenome (GOLD analysis project Ga0116229, IMG submission 87313) | Host-associated microbial communities from peat moss isolated from Minnesota, USA - S1T2_Fc - Sphagnum magellanicum MG | ecosystem: Host-associated > Plants > Peat moss > Unclassified... | reverse complement strand
TCAACCCACAGATGGTTAATATAGTGACTTGAAGAACATAATTTTTTTTTAATAACAAGGATTTCAAGGACAAAATTTAAAGTGGAAGGAGGGTAATGTTACTAGGTGAATGGCAAAGATTTAACAAGGCAAGATGAAGATGGCTAATTAATTAACCATGATTAAGACATTTCATTAGTTTGATTTTAAAATTATTTTTGGAAGAAAAAGATTTAAGATGTAATTTTGAAATTTGATGGAAATTAAAGATTGTTTTTGTTGAGACACATAGAGATGAACTTAGAGAGTTGCTAGAGATGGAATAGAGACACAATATGTACTTTAAAATTTTGTTAAACTGTGAACCACAAATTTTCATGTTTTTCATTTTTGATTTTTACACTTTACACTACAGATGTTTGAGATGTTCAATTCTAAATAAAGAGGATAATAAAATATTAATGAGAAAATAATGAACGTACTCTATAATTGTTGTGTTTTCTAAAAGAATAAAGGAACTTTGATCACAAATTTTGCATATATAAGATAATTAAGAATCTAGAAAATAAAGGATCAATAACTGTAATAAGAAAATTGTGTGAATACAATCTATAGATATAATTGAATGAGTGGAAACAATAGATTATTTGTATTATAAGTATTATTGAAAATATAAGTTGAATTGTTTTAAGTAGGCAAAGAGCAATTTTGGGTAGAATCTATGCCCACCACATTCAAAACAACATTAAAGTCAAATGTTTTATTAGAAAACAAAGTTTCCTAGCCATAATAAGGATTGTGCAACTAGGTGATGTTGTCTATTTTTTCCATAGAAGTCCTATATTAACTCCCCACCCTTCTCATTTTTCAATAATATTTTTCATTTATAATCCCAATAATTAGAAATTTCCTTTTTTCAAATTTTATTAGATAATATTGCATGTTTGTTTTTTTAATGAAGGTTTTAAATAAAGCCACAAGTTTCCTATGTTCAAAAAACTTGATCTAGTATATCCAAAGGTCATTGATGGTCAATCATTAACATTAGGGGATGTTACACACAAAATTTTACCTATAGATTTAACAATATAAAGAGATCATTTGAGTGTAGTGGTGTTCAACATCATCTATTTTTGTTATCCTTTTTTTGGGGGGGTTATAAAAATACAATATACATGCAAATTGAAAAACTCAAAAAACTTAATTTTCATCTTATTCCATCAATTCTTATTTGTAACCTCTAAAGCATTTATGAAATCCTTTCTTATTTTAAATAACATTCATTTCATCATTAAAACCAAAAATATGAAAAAAAATTCCTTTATTTGTGGCAACCAATTATGCATTTTGGTGAACCACAAAAGGAAGTATTACATTTGTAATCTATGCCAATCCAACATTAGAGTTGACAAAGACAACACCACCATTCTTGAATAATATAAGAAGTTCCTAAATTTGATGTGTTTGAAAAGAAAAGTCTTCAATCTTGTGAAACAATTGTCCTTATTGTTGTGCAATACACACAAGTTGGAATCAACAATAGTTTTTGACGAAAGCTTTTCCATTATATGATGGAAATAATGTGAAGTATCTATTATTTGGCTTAATTATGTTTCACACTCGAATTTTTCATTGCACAATTCTTATACAATTCTGTTTGAATCATATGTTGTATGCAAAATGACATTTGCAAATAACACACTTTGATCATCATTTGATTACTATCATTGATGGAAGAATGACTACAAAATTAAACAAGCAAAAGGAAAAAGTATTAAACAATGACATTCCTGAAACATGAAATTTGATTTATTAATTGGCAATAATAAATTTAAACAAAAGCAAAGATTGATGATGCAACTTTACATTTGTAATGATGTTGCCATTGGGTGTTTCCATAGGTGTCAATCTCCATGTCACATTAATTATGGCATAATACAAAATACATTGTATATGCATATATACATTGTGTGAAAGACCAAAATTTTCAATTGAACATGATTTGAAAAATGCATTTTCATATGTAAAAATGTTCATTCAATCAAACACTAGAAGATATGTATCTTGGTCCATATGTACAACAGTGGTCTATAATATCACACCTCATCAACATGGTGTTAATATTGCCTGGTTATCAAGTTTTGAACTATCTTATAGAATTGGATTTTGAACTAAAATTTAGGTCATCAAACTAGTTTTGACCAATTAAAGAACTAATTTTGACCTTTAATTGAGGTTTTGAAATTCAAAGAACAAGGTCAAAGAAGTAACACTAAATTATTATTATTTTGCAGGTCCTTTGAATTTTTCAAATAACTCAAAACCAAAGGTTTTTTTCATTAAATCTAATTTGTTCAAAATACCAAAATTAGAGGTTTTATGATTTTGAATTTTTTCAAATAACTAAAATCAGGGAGGTTTTTTATTTCTAAAAACTAAGAATTGAATTTTATCAACAATTTAATCATTTACAAGGACTCGATTCTATGTCTAAACATCATATGCTAACAGATGTTATCACCATCATTGGTACTCAAGATATTGTTTTTGGAAAGGTAGATAGATAGGACTTTACACAAATCCCAATCTTTATCAAACTAAAAAATAGCTTTTCTACAAAACTCAAAACGTCGATAAATCATCTATGGTAATTCGTCAACGTAGCTTGCAGAAAGGTAGCAAGGTATGCATTATCGAAATTATTCATTACAGGAAATCAAGCAGTTCAAAAGCAGTTCAAAAATAAAGAAAAATCTATTTTGTGTCCACACAACATTGGTATGTACCAATGTTGGGCAAGTATCACTTAGGTATAAACATAGAACACCTTTGGGTATCAAATTTTTTGATACCCTAATTAATATACATGGATGTCAATTGGTTATTTTTGTGTGAGAACTAGCCATTAAAAATTATATCCCTTTCATACCTTTCCAAAAATGTTGGGATCCAGGTGGGGTAAAAAAAGGTTACCCATATTAGGTTTTCAAGTTAAATTTTATACCAAATCTAGGGGGTTTAAGTAGCTAGGATGTCTAAAGTGTAAGTTGAACTAGGACTATGGTTTTTAATTTCTAGAATCATCCGAAGTGTTAGGGTTTTTTCTTGGTGGTGTTGTAATGGTTATTTTTGTGAAGAATAAAATGATTTATAAACATCTTCATTCCCATTTCACAAGCACTTTAAATGTTCCACAAAAACATTACCTAATGTTTGGTATGAAGATAACTATCACAAACACAAAAGCTACAAAAATAGATGGCGAAAGGATAATTCTAAATTTAATCCAAAACAAGAACATTGTCGTGGACACCACTTTCACATGATGGATGGAGTTCATTCATATGAATGTTCATCCATAACTCTTAGTTAATTCTTAATTAATTTTTTTAATTAATTTTTAATTCACTCTTAATTAACTCATAGTTCATTTATAATTCAATTATAGTCCATTTTTAATTAATTCTTAATTGACTCATAGTTATCTCATAATTAGTTTTTATTTCACTCTTAGTCAAATTTTAAATAACTTATAATTCATTTGTAGTTTAAAAAACATTTCAAAAAGCTTCTCTAATCAGTGGGCACATTGGAAACCTTTATGGAAACTTCTTTGAGCTAGGTCCCAAATGGGTGTAAATAGAGGTAGGACCCCCATTACTTTCAATTTATTCAACACTAGTATGACGTACGATCTTGTTTTATAACTTTGTTTTATTTTTCTTTTGTTTACATTTGTTTACTACATTACAATAATGATTTGTTTGTATTTTGGTCTTACACATTTCACATTATTGGTTTTAGCCTTTGTGTTTTTGTCTTGGTCCTTTTATTTCATGCTTTGAATTTAAACTTATACCTATCCTTTTGTTGTTTATTTTAGTAGTTTTTGTGCGTGTGACAAACACAAAGGTTAATGCCAAAAACACAAAATGTGCAAGACCAAAGTTTAAACAAATTTTTATTGTGATGAAAGAAGAAAACTTAAACACGAAAATAACAAAACAAAACAATGACATTATATCATAGTTCAGATCGGTGTTGAACATATTAAAAGTAATGGGGGTTCTACCTTTATTTATATGGCTTTTGGGATCTAGTTCAAGGAAATTTCCATGGAGGTTTTCATGTGCCCATCAACTAAGGAAAAATATTAATAAGCTTTTTAACTATAAATGAATGACAAGTCAATTATGACTTCATTAATAATAAATTAAAAATTAATTAAGAATGGACTAGAATGAACTAAGAGTTAATTGAAAGTAAACTATGAATTAATTAAAAGTGAATTGTGAATTAATTAAAAATGAATTGGGAATTAACATGGAGTGAACTAGGAGTTAATTAGGAATGAACTAAAAGTTATTTATGAATCATAGATGAACACCCATATGAATGAACTCCATTCACTATGTCAAAGTGGTGTTTGCAACATTAACTTTTTTCTTGTTTTGGTTTTTTTGAAAAAAATTCCTTTTTATTATTTGGTTTTGTAGATATTCAATTCTTTCATTTTTTGGTTTTTTCATCGTTCTCACCAATGCCTTTTCTTTCCCCTTTCCTTCCTTTTTCCTATTTGTTTGCTTCAATGTTTTCACTTGTTTTACACTCTTACCTTCTTGTTTTTTTGCTTATGTCCATTTCAGTACTCTTACTTATTTCACCACTTTTTACTTCACTGCTCCTTGTTCAAGCTTTGCACCTATTTGCTCATGCTTGCTTGCCTACCTTACTCCCTATTCTAGCCTTTTCATTGCTTTCATTTACTTTGGTGTTCGAAACTTGTTTCATGAATCCCACTTACTTGTGTCATGGGAACTTCAAGCAATTGTTCAACACTTATTTGCCTACCTATGTTTTTTGCATGGACATTTGTTATTCCTGCCTAATTTGTCATTTTCCTATTTGTTTAGCTTATGCATGTGATTTTTTCCAAAAGGTGTTCTTGAACTTGAAAAACTCACACAACCTTTTTTTTTTAATGTGTGGAGTTAAGGACCATTGTACAACTACCGACCTAATAGCCTTGCCATGGTGAAGGTAAGTAGTTATCAAATTTTAAGGTAAGAAGGCAAATGGTTCATGGGTTACTTCTAAAAGGCATATTTTTTTCTTTATAGAAAAATTAAACTATTCCAAAAATGCCATAAACATATAAAAATGGGGGGCGGGGGGGATGGAAGGGAGCTACCTTTTAAACCTTAGACAATACCTTCCTATGGTCAAAATTTCCATTTTGACATCTATTGGCCTAGATAAAACTATTGCCTTCCTTTGAACTCCTATAAGTATGTTATTATCGTCTTATAGCAACTACTGTTATGTTCCAGAATCTTGACTAGAAAACATAAATGAAAGAAAGAATTAAAAAATGAAAAAAATATTAAACTAACATCGGAGTTACATTTTTCTACATCAAATTAGCTAAACCTAATATCAACATTAAAATGTAATGAAAATAAAAATAAAATAAAAAGATAGCCTATTCTAAACTCCATCATGACCTTCACACAAATTCACATTCTTTTTTGCATCAAAATGTTTGCTCTTCATTCTTGAAAAACAACACAAAAATACTTCATTGAAAATCAACCAAAAGAATAACGAAATTAAGAACGAAGGAATGAACTGAAAGGATAAGAAGAAACCAAAACTGGATCCACACCACACAAGGGTTCCATTTATCCTCCTAGATCTCCCCATCTTATTTTAATGTACTCCATGAAACCAAATAAAGCCCACATTCACCCAAATCTTATCCTTATCTTCCCCAAATCTCCCCTAGGTGAATGGTTAACAAACCAACCACAAATCTACTTAATTACCCAAATAATTTATCCCCTTAGTAAATAGGAGATGGTAAATGAAAACCTATCACTAATAATTAGGAAATTACTAAGATGCCCACTAGGCTAGCTAGGCTAAGAGCACTAAAAAAAATTCTTACATTTTGATTCCATATATGACTAATTTTGTAAGCATATTGGACACTATATGACTAAAAGGCCTTTAATCATGATAGTCAAGTTGTTTAAAATAAAAAGTCATTAAATGTTTAACATGGCATTTTTCATCTTATAATCATAAAGGACAAGCATAAAAGACATGTCATATATATCGTTGAGATGTCATGTAATGAGTGATTAAAATATGATTAGCAAATAATGAACCGTTTAGTTAGTTGAATTTACATCTAAACTAAAATTATTTTTTGGATTATTATTTTTAAAATAAAATTTAATAGGTAGATAAATAAGTAATAGGTTTAGATAGGTCAAAAAAGGCATGCTTGTAGGTGGTAGTTTAACTTATTTAACTTGACCTACATAACTTATGTCACCTATTTACCTACCTAATTACCTTAATTTAGTTTACATACCTTAATCCTTTAGGAATGCACATAGGTTGCAAATATTAAAAATTGAACCCTTCACCTTCCTAATGATAAACCAAATCCTTACCAATGGATTACACCATCAAAAGGTGTCCAACTTTTGTCAAGTTTTTTTGTTTCACATGTTTATTTCATATCACTACAAGACTATGAAGTAGGTAAAGGCAAATTGTAAGTGGTAGGTGAGAAGTAAGTAGGTTGTAGGAAATAGGAAAAAAGGTAAGTGTGTGGGTGGGTGGGTAAGCAAATGAGTGGTTAGGTCCTAGGGAGGTCGCTAGTCCTTACATATTTTAGGAAACATTGAGGCAAAAGGATATTCTTTAATATGTTATGAAATAATGGCATATTTTAAACATATTTAAAATATATTTTCAAAATGAATTATTAATGCCTTATTCACATTTAAATAAATTGTAAATTTTTTTTCAATAATTTGCACTTCTTTTTTTTTACACGTAATTTGTAATAAGATGGAAATGATTTTTCAAGGGCTAAGTAAATATGTAGGTGGAGGGTAGGTTTGTTTAAGTTCATATCAAATGATTTGTAGTCAATTTTTAATCATTGTAAGGATAATTGGACATCCATATCATTTTGTCATTAGTCATGGATGCCATATAAATGAAATAAAAATGATGAAAATTGACAACCACCATCTTGTTACCATTTCATTGTGTACTAATCACATGCCCATTAATATATGACTATGGCTGTTTACACATAGGATTCATTGAAATAGTTTATGACTAAAATCATACATATAATCATTTAAAAAACACAACAACACATCCTAGGTTTTATGACTAGGCTTTGTGATTACGTTGTAGTCAATAAAAACATATGCAACTAATCACTCATGAATTGTTAAACCCATGTCATTTTATCCATTTAGTTGTAAAGGACATTTAGTCACAATGCCCAATCATTTTATGGATTATGATTTTTTATTTTAGTTTAATATTGAAATTCCATGTCTTCGATGACCTTGGTATGATGTGTAAAGTGCATGCCATCTCAACTTAGTTGTTTTATTCAACTAAATGTTACAAAAGATGCCTTGATGGATGGATGACATGTGTCAAAAATCTATAAACACATTATGATTCATCGCACATGACCAAAAATCAACCTAATTTAGTCCATGTAGCTAGTGTAACCAAAAGTTTACCTAGCCTAACTCGCCCAACCAAAAGTCAACCTAGCTTAATTGAGCTAGGCTAATTACTTATGTTAAACAACCTAAGCTAAATGGCTTAGATTTAAAAAAAATGTCAAACTCCTAACCTAAAAAACCTAAACTAAACTACCTAACCTAAGCCAAATGGTCTAGGTACCATAGGTTACAAAAATGAAGACTTGAACCCTTCACTTTCACTCTAGGGTTCAAGTCTTCATCCATTACACCACCACATTTTTTATATATTAATTATAATAACAAAAAAAAATTGAATTAATTACCTTGGCCACCTTAGGTTGACCTAAGTCCACCTACCTACTACCTACCAACCTAACCTAGACCTAAACCTCCTTAGCCTGACTTAAGATGAACTAATTTATCAACCTAACTATTTATTAATTTATCCCAGGTTAACTTAAACATTTTTAGGCTAAAAAAAAAACCTAGGATAATTATGTCGCATCTAGTCACGTCATAATTGCATTTAGTTGCACAAATTTGAAATGGTTACAAATTTGATAAAATATGTGTAATGAAACTACTTAGGTTGACTTGGCAAACAATCTAAAACTAGGAACCTAAGCAAGCCTACTTAGGTTAACCTATTAGTAGGGTAACCTATTCTAGGTATATTTAAACATATTAAATGTATTAAAATTATTATGTCTAGTTAAATAACTTACAAGGTACCCTATATTACAAAACAAGTTTTTAATAAATAGCCTACATACATAGGTTAATTTAATAGGTAACTTAACCTAAACTAGTGTGTTAAATAGTTAAAAGGTCAAGGAATTATGTGTCACCTTTTCCAAAATGACTATTAATATTGTAATCATAATTACAATTAACAATAAATTGTTTAGTACACATACACATGCATGTGAATTTATGACTTCAAAAACTTCATGGCACCAAAAAAAAAACAGCATGCCATGACAAATATTAGTGCCATAAATTCAAAACACATAAAAACTTATGGTGTGACAAAAAAATTTGTGACACCTTGTTGCCAATTGGCATGCCATTTCATCGTCACATGGAAGGCCAAGTTGTTATTAATCACAAAAGCCAACGACATTTTCAATTAACTAATAAATGTGATTAATTCATCAAATCAAGACATGAATCATGATGTGAAGTTAGTGTCACAAGTCATAAGGTGTTATGACTACTAGTCAACCTCATTGCCATGTGGCATGCCACATCAGCATCACACAACCATAAGTTGTTATTATTCACCAAAAGTTGCAAGAATGAATGGAATTGTGTTGTTACCTAATTTTGGATGATTAAAAATACATTAAAAATACATTTTTGAAATTTTGATATTTTTGTAAAAACCATCAAGTTGTGATATTGATTATAGTTGCAAAATGATAATGCCATGTGCCACCACAATGTCTTTTACAACTTGCAATCATTAACATGAACTTGTAGCTACAATTGTAGTAAATAATAATAATCATCATTTTATTAACCAATCGTAAAACCCAAGATGTGTTGTTATGAAATGTAATAATAGATTTCTTGATTATAAAGGACATAATTCCTTCTAGTGGAGATTTACCCCATTAATAAGTTATCCTTTATTCCAATCCAAAATTACTTTCTAATTATTATGCCTTAAGATGATAACTACTACCCTATGACAATAAATTATTGTCAATTAACAACCATGCTTTCAAACTCCTCTTCTTTCTGCCTTCTTTTCATTGTCATTTAGAGGTTCATTTCCCAAGTTTTGGGAAGAATTTAAAGGTGTGTCAAAGAACTTTGGCCTTTGAGCTACTTTAGTTGGTAAGTTCTTGCCATCTTGTGTTAGTTTATTTGTATGTGTTTGTGATTGTTTATTTAGTTAGTTTGTCTTTTGGTTTGTAGTTATTAATTTCTTTACTAATATAAATGGTTGTTTATATTTGTGTGCAAGATTTATGAAATTTTGGACTATATGCATAAAACATATAACATACATTACATTTTGCACTTCTACATTTTTTTGCAACATGATGAAAGGAGGGAAAAATGATTGAAATTTTTAATTGTTTTCAAACATTACCTTTTCATTTTAATTGCTTTAGTTGTTTACATTTTGAAGTTTTAAGGATTTTTTGTAATTTTTTGTTAGGACAATTAGTTTTAAAAAAACAAATTCCTTGTAACTTTTTTTTTGACAATTGCAAATGGGTTAGTCTTTTGAAAATGAAAATAAGATCAATGGGAATGACATGTGAAGTTTTCATGAATGAAGTAATTATGGAAGAACAAGCAATGGAAAAAAGGTTTGAAGGCAATCACAATCTTTAAACTAAAATGAACATAAATCCAAAAAATGAAGAAGAGATAATTAGAATTAATTTAAAAAATTGCATGCTCAAAGAATATTGTGGAAACCTCATGGCATAATTTCTTTTAAGTAGGGCATTTTTTGTGTGAATGATAACAAATATGTAAATGTTTATCACCCACAATTATGTAACATTAAATCCTTGTTATAATAATTTAATCAATGCATCAAATCCAAAAACACAAATATGAAAATGATTCATTTCTTTTCATAAAATACATGGAATAATATCTTTGACGATGAAGTGAATAGTTCAATGAAAGGGAGCATATAAAATCAATTAGCTAAAAGAAACCAATTAAAAGAAATTGAATGTATTTAGGGGTTTAATTTCCAAAAACGTTACTATGAAACATTTCTTGAAAAATGATGATGTGTAGTAGAAAGAGTTTTTTGAAGACCTTGGCATTTTGATTGTGGAAAAAAAAAATCTATGTATTTTATTGAAAGTGTTTGGTATAAACATTTGGTCTAAGAATTAATTTTCCTCTCAAAAGTAATTTTTGTGCAAGAAATATTAATGTGTTTGATTGGAAAAACTAATCAATTATACCAACCTTGGCAAAATGTAAATCAACAATTATAAGATTTGATTTGTGGATGTCAAAAGGATCCCAGGATATGTTTATTTTGGTCATTATTTTTTTGGAAGTTGATTGGTAACCAACCCATATTGCCATTGGATTTTTTGAAGCTACATAAATAGAAAACATGTTTTGATTCAAAGTTTGACATATATAGTGGAAAAGTATGGTTTGACCTCAATACAATGAAAAGTGCACTAAAACTAGTTGTGAGTTGTGAAGCATTGGGTTTGGAATTTCTTTCCTTAGGAACATGTTTTGGCCATGTTTTCTTAAAAGCATGTCAATATGTTATGACAAATGAAAAAGTTTGTAGAGTTTTGAAACATTTTTTTTATTAAGTCTACACAAGGAGATTTACAAAATTACATAACCTAGCCCATATGGGAAGGGAAGGTAAGAGTGGAATAGACCCTGTGTTGATTTTGAAATTCACCCAAGGAAACATCCTTATTCTTGTTTTACAAATTTATTAACAAAGTAACCATGTTTCAATAAACATTATAATTTTGAAAAACTATTGGTACATGTTATAACGAAAAACTATTTTAAAGGTGATTGGTTGAGTGCTACCTCTTTTAACATGTCACATCTATCATATTATTAAGTTTGTGCAATTTTGGATTTTTTTTTTTAAAAATATGGAAAAAAACCATAACATGTTTTCCTTAATGTTAAACCTTAGGTTAAAAAATTTTCGTTTTATTTATTTATTTTCGTCATTGAACCCTATGATAAAAAGTTTTTGTAACCTATGTTGACTATGTTGATGAAATGTCATCACCATTTGAATCCTTTGGTAAAATTTAAAAGTAGTTTTGTTGACCAAAGACTTGATGAGGATTGTACTTTGAATATCTTTGAACAAACTGCAAGTACAAATGAACCAACAAGAGAGTTAGTCGACAAGGAGTTTTTAATTTTCAAAATATATCAAATGGATGTGAAAGACATGAAGTGTCCTTTTCAATGGTAGGAAAAACATGAATCAATGTTTCTTACAATTGGTTTCCTTGTTTGCCAAATTTGAAGCATTGTTGAATCATAGATTGAGACAAAAAGAATTTTTTTCCTTAACCAAAATACTTAATAATATTTTAAAATGTCATTTATAATCCAACAATTAAAAAAATTTGATATTTGTGAAAACAATTAGCCTAATGATTCAAGCGTAAGTTGTGAATCTCTTTTTAATTTAGTAGAGTTTATTGAAACATATTGAGATTTAAATTTTTTTAAAGATGCATTTGAGAGGGATGAAATTTTTGAAGTATGAAATTTTAAAAAAATTGTTGAAATATTTATTTGATTCATAAAAAAATGTTTTGACAATGCTTTTGTGAATTTTCTTAAAACTAATAATTGCTTTGTGAAAACTGCCTTAAATAACCCAATGTTGTCAAATTTATGAGAATTGGCATTTTGAGGATTTGCTTACTTAAATTAATTAGAACGTTGATACCTTGCCCCATTTCCAAAGGTTAAAAAATGATCTTTTAAAGAGAATTGGGCAAGTTCTTCAACTCCTTTGTAAAAAATGGGTTTGATGGTTTTTTTTTAAAAAATTAAAACTTTGCAACATTGGTTTGGACCAATGTTGGATGGATATCATTTTTTTGGGATATCCATTTTTTAATTTCTCAATTAAAGATATTACATTTTTGTTATTTTTAAAATTTGAAATATCCTGATTGGATATCAGATTTTCACATTTTTCAATCTGATTCAAATATCAATGTTCCCATATATTCACTGTTTATTTATTAGTTGAATATCAATAGATCCAAATATCCAAAATTCACCTACCAATTATGTTGGGCTTTTTCTGAGTGTAAATCTCCAAAAGGCAACATAATTTTTAAATAAGGGAATATTGTGTGTGTGTGTATATATATATATAATTTATTTTCAAAAAATGATAAATTAATTTTTAAAGAAAGGATAGCCACAACAATAACTACTACTAACTACAACTTTGAAGAGACTTTTGAAAATGTGTTCTCCGAATAGTCTAAAATTTTCTAAGAATTCTCACCACCCTATTTGCATCAGAAAAATGAAATATATATATATATATATATAACTAGGTGTGAGCTTACAAATTAACTAATGAATAACCTAACCTACTTACTAACTACTAACCCTGATATCTGGCCTTGGATCTAATATTAAAACTGGATATCAGCATTTCTGATATCCGACATAGTTTTCAAATATTAAGTTGTCGAATAGCATGATGAATGATATCCAGAACCCTGGGTATCAGCCTGAATATCACCTCAAATGATATTCACTGGATGTCAATTTTTGATATCCGAGCTGGTATCTGGATTTTCTGAATACCCGCCCAACACTGGTTTGAACCACAATTTGAAAAATTGGTGTCTGAGGGAAACTTGGGTGCATGCTGCCCCCATTGAGCAAATTGAAGGGAGAGCTCGTATTGGATTGTAGTAGAGCAAGTGCACATGAAAGTAAACTTGAAAGGGTCGGCACCAAAACGTGTAGGGTACCAGCCAATGAGGACTGGGCCATTCCTCAAATAAGTGCCTGCTCGAGGTAGAGCCAAGGAGAATAAGGCACCGGCAAACAATCAAAATTTTCCTCCTTTTTGTTTTTGGAAACACCCCTTGGGCCCCTTTTTTTTTTCTCCTTTTCCCCATGACACTTGACAACCTGCCCTCCAAATACGCGAGAAAGTTTTTGCCGGGGCCTTAGGAAAGGGAGATGCATTAATCGAGAGATTCGTAAATAAGAGCCTCTTCCGAGTAAAATCTAAGGGGACCTCATTTCCTGCACCAAAACCAAAGAAAGGCAAGCACTCAGCAGGGCGCTTAAGTCAATTGAATGACCCGAGGCATCATTGATTGAAGAACTGGGCAACAAAGGGATTTGAAATTTGAACCTACTAGCTTTTCAGTTTTGACAAAGGTTTGAAAAGACTAGTCAGGATTCACAGTAAAATGTAAAGCACTCTAGAGAAGGCTTTCGGACACTCGAGGTCCCAACTTTCATGTGTAATAAATAGTCCAAGGTGATGGGACCTCAAACCCCAAGAAAGCCTTTCCCAGAATGCTTTTTCTCACTCAAGAGCTTTTGGATGTTTGTGGTCGCAATAGTTTGGTACTTAGTCTTGGTTGGTGGGTGGGACCTGAACCTTAAGAAAAGCCCTCCCCACAATGCTTCCTCTTACACGTGAGTCATGGCAGCACCTTATTTTGCCAAATGGAGCTGAAGATTTTGAACAGTTTTAAGGTTTAATAGTTTATACCTACTCCTGACACAAGGCTAGGGTAGGGCTATTTAGTCCCAAATTTGCTAAAGCACCGACCACTAGACGTGGCACTTGCTCAGTACATGCACAAATATGACATATACCGTATATGGTACTGGAATTTGTCAAAATATTTTATTATAATTTCAAAAATAGGGTCAAGACTCGATAAGTAGGGTGTTCTTTGCAAGGCGTACTAGCCCAGGCCAAAAATGGTGACGAACTCTTTTGGGAAGAGAAATTTCATGCAGCCAATGGGAAGGCCCAAGCATGCCATCAAGGTGCCTTGCTTTTTCCTTGTAAGTTGGGGGGGGGAGGTGTTGGGTGGAAGGTTTTTTTTTCCATTTTTCCCTGGTTCCCAATGTGTTCCATATTCCTTTTAAGTTCCCAATGGATTACCATCAGGTTCTTAATATGTTCCCCAAGTTCCAAATTTGTTCCCCAACATGTTCTCCATAGCACCTCACTTTGATCCCATATGCTTTGGCAAATGTTGTCCTCCTTTCATGTATATAGGTGGGCCAATGGGGAGGAACTCTATACTCCCAAAATAGAACCTTCTATTTTGGGTGCCCCCATAGTTTCATTTAATTTGAGTGATGGCTCATCACCAAGAAAAAAAAAACAAAAAAAAAAACTTGGGAGGCACCTCATCTAATTAATAGGAGAGGTATGGGTAGCCTGAATTTGAACATTTCACAATTTCCACAATGAACTATTAATGTTACAATAATAATGGCCCATAGGTTATGTATGGTGATAACTTAGAGAAATGGTGAGTCTTGGAGGTGATGTCTGTGGTTTTGAAGCATTACAGACATTTTATGGGGAGGAGCCTGCCTCAGAAAGGTCTTTGGGGGACAGCAGTTGACACAACTGCTCATTACAATGAGGCAGGCCTTGCTCGATCTCCTACCCACCTCTTGTTTAATCCAATTAACTCAGTGTCTGCGGACTTTCAAGTCCGCTCTGTATTCAGGGTTCCACTCATGAAAGAGGTGCTTTGTGTGTGGTTTACTAAGGTGGTCAAGGAACCTTCTTCCCCCTTAGTATCATGGGCATTAGGCTCGATGCCTTTAGTTCGATGCCACCAGGCCTCTTTGTGCTCCTGGTTTGCTCGGGTGAGACCTATTGAAGTTTCCATCGCCAGGTTTAGGGTTTAGTTTCCATTGCCAGTAACCCAACCACTTGGACCAGCACCGACAGTGGTACCATGGTAAAAACCCCCAGGGGTTTTGGGGCAGGTTCTAAACATTATAGATATACTGCCCTCAGAAAAAATGGGGGTCTCCGGGTTCACATTTGACATTTTCTCAGGACAAATTTAGCCTTTAGAGGCATCACCCAAGAAGGCAAAGGTAGCACCCACCCACCCAAAACTTAAAAGAAAATAAATCAAGGCACTTTGAGTGCAAGCTGAGCCTTCCCATTGGCTGCATGAAATTTCTATTTCCAAAACTGTTTGTCGCCATTTTTGGCCTGGGCTAATACTAAACCCCCCCCCCCTGCCCATTGGAAACCGGGGTTACTTATAAAGTGGGAGTACTTATACAGTGGAAAGATTTTGTTTGGACCTATGTGGCCTTTTCCCCTTTCGGTTGCTTCCTTTCTCGTTGTGTCATCTTTAAAAGAAAAATTGTGCAAGTTTTTGATCATTTTAAGGATTGGACTTAGGACTACCTAATTGCAAACACATGTTTCCACAGACCATGCACACCTAACTGTCCACATGTTCACTCTACAGCAGTACCCTCGTGTAGAGTTCATAAATTGCCATGTTCATCTGTGCTTTTCAAACTTTGTTTTATCTGTTTTTTATGAGTTTCTTGGCTAAAAGTCATGATGAGTGCAGTGTTTATTTTTTTTCTTCAGTTTTCTGACTGGGGGTAGAGATCTTGTCATAAAAGATTTGGCATAGTTTTGTCATAAAAGACTGGTAACACAGTCGTAAAAAACTCTTCAAACTCATACAGAACTGACACAAAATTGCATCAAAACTTAAAAGCTATGTTGAAATCAGCCAAAAACATTTTGTGCAAATTTTTTACATCTACACCCACTGTTTTAGAAAAAACTTTTTTGCAAGATTCGTAGCTACTTATGAGTCATAATTAGGTCTTCAAATCCATATTGGAGCATCGAGTGGTCATTATGGAGCATAATCTGAAAACACGGATGTGTTAATACTGTAGCCATGTAAGTGGATAAAAGTGCAGTCTCATTGGCCTACATGTTATTAACAGATGATGCAATACCCTATTCTAGGGTCAATTTCCAAATTGACAAAAGGAATAAATTTTTTTTCAAAAACAAAAGAAAAAAAAAATTATTTCAAAATTTGAAATTCTTAATTTTTCTATGCTTTACTATGATATAATATTGTCAGTTGAGTAGTGAAATTATTCAGAGTGTAACCTATGATAATTATGATGATTTTCAACTTGTCAACTCCATATTTTCACAAAAAAATTGTTTCACTAGTTTGTGGATTATTTGAAGACGAAACTGACCTCAGGGTAAGGTGTGTCTATTTTTTGGTAAGTAAAGAACACAGCCCAGGCTCTGCCTTGTGAAAAAACCATGACAATTTTTTTCCCATGACAATACTCAGCAGTGTTTTTTTTTTATAAATAATTTAAAATTTTAATAATATCGAAAAGTTTGCGAAATTCGTTTCAAAAAAAAAAAATAGTCGAATTTACACTAGAATTTTTTCCAAATTTTTCCCAATGTCTAAATTTTTTGTACTAGAGAAGGGGTCCTTGGTGCTCCCTTCTGCCCAGTAAAGACTGGCAGAATGTGCCCCTTGGTACTCGACTCTGGCCAGCAAGGCCAGTGGTGGTGGCAAACGTGGTAGAATTGGTCACCAAGGAAGTGCATGTTCCCTGACGCAAAGTAGCAGGTTCCCCCTGTTTACGGTTCCGCCACTTTTTACAGTTTTCTAAAAATTCCTCGCCAATTAATTTTAAATCTTGTTGTGCTAATGATGCTACATCGGAATGTTGTTTAGGGGAAAAAAAAAACCTTAGCCACAACTATTTAACATGGATAAAAAGACTGCTAAACTGGTCCAAACAGTAGAACCCTGCGACAGACTGACCCCTATTTTAAAAATCAATCAAAATGGGACCAATTTTTCTTTTAAAAAATTTTATTTTTTGGGGCTGAATTTTGACAAGTATTCTTAAGAATCTTCAACAGCATAATTTTATTTTGTCACCAGGTTGCAAAACACGCTACCCAGTAAACAATTGAAATTGTGATATAAATATTTTTTAAAATATTTTTCAAGTTGGCAATCATTCCAAAATGGGATTTTGGTCTTAAAATGACCACACACACTTCTGTATAACAAGTGTGGCCACACTTGATGTTAACTCCAGTGATAGGATAGTGCTAATTAATGATTAAAAATTAATCATTAATTTCCATTTTAAATATTAATTAACACTAAATCTTGGGTGATATAGGATACAGCATTGATTTTAAGATCATTTTATTTGTGATTGTTTAGTTCATATTTAAAAATTTTAATATTAATTTTGAGAATCAGTCAATTCATTGATGTTAACTTAAGTTGTTTTAAATGACAAAATAACTCATTGTTCAATATGCATTCTTATCTCTTTTTTTAAAATTTTGTTAAAAAAATCTTTGTAGTAGATATGAACTAGATTGGAAACTTCAAAATAATTAATTCAAATGTTAGTTACTACTGTAGCCTAGGGTCAGTTTCCACATTGACAAAAACGAATAATTTTTTTTTCAAAAAATGAATTCCTTTTAAATTTTTTTGAAATTATATATATTGTTCCATCTTCTATTATAATATTGTGATATGACTAATGAAATTATGGATAGTGTAGGCTATGATAATTAGTATGATTTTCAACATGTCAACTTCATATTTTCACAACCGTTTCACTATTTTGAGGAT
>Ga0116229_10007195_pt1 | contig 17698 bp, 10 predicted proteins | sample S1TSphgellanicum_3_FD_87313 | JGI IMG/M metagenome (GOLD analysis project Ga0116229, IMG submission 87313) | Host-associated microbial communities from peat moss isolated from Minnesota, USA - S1T2_Fc - Sphagnum magellanicum MG | ecosystem: Host-associated > Plants > Peat moss > Unclassified... | reverse complement strand
AGAGAGAGAGAGAGAGAGAGAGAGAGAGAGAGAGAGAGAGAGGTGTGCGTGTATTCCAATAGCTTCAATTTTGGACCAAAACATCATCAATTTAACAAAATCAGTACCTTTTGTAGTTGCACAGACAAATGCAATTGGATCCTTGAATGTTTCAATCTATGCTTTGCTTCAAGGATCAGATCTTGCCATGCTTGAAGAACTTTGTCTTCTTTTTCTTCTTCTTCATCATGTCAGTTGATGTGTATTGGATCCTTGGTTGTGTCAATCTTTGGCATGTTCTGAAAACTTCTGTGTCTTCTTCTTCATCCTCCTTAATTATCATGCCAAGTGATACCTATTGGATCCTTGACTGTTTCAATTTTGCTATGCTCCAAGGACTTCTTCCTCTTCCTCTTCCTCATTATCATGCCAATTGATGCAAATTGGATTCTTGGATATTTTGACCTTTGCTATGCTCAAAGACCTTCTTTTTCCTCCTCATCATACGAATTTGAGGCATATTGGTATCAAAACATCAAATGTTGATTCTTTTCAAACTATTTGACGAGGTTTGAATTTGTGCTTAGTGGTTTGAGGTTTTTGTGTCAATTGATGAAACATGAATTCTAGTATTATGGGTTGATTCTATTATTTTGACAGGGAAATTTTTGTGGTTTGCTACCCTTTTCATGATGTTTTGAACTCCAATTTTTCTCTTCTCATTGATTTGTTATTTTCATCATCATTGTTTTGTTCAAGCATGAAGGAGTTGTGCATTGTAAACGTCCATTACAGGTGCAGAACTGTCAACAACTGGAGCAAGTTGAAAAATCCCTTAAATATTTGCAACTTTCAAGCACACTTGAGTTTATAACATTACAAGTTTGAACTCACAAGTCCTAATGAAGAATGAAGATGTTTATGTCCTTCAAGAACCATATTTTCTTGAAAAGATTGTGCAATTAGTTATCTATATTTAATACTTATTTATCACGAAGCATTTAAAATTCTTTTAATCCACTGAATTTTGCCACTTATTAGTCTTCTAAGAATATCCAATCAATGAAACTTAATGGTATTTGACATCTTCTCCTAAGAATCTAACATGTTTATACCATATCATGTTAATGTGAATTCATTTCCCATCTAAGACTAGTACATCTTTAATCTAGAATATATGAACTGCACTTATCCAATGTAGAGGTAAATCACTTAACTCATGAATATGTCTAAAACTAAAACCCAATGTTAATTTCAAAAATTCCCTTGTGCAAGGCTCCTAAAGTATGTCTCATATCTGATTGTAGAGCTTTTATTCACTTTAATTTCACCTCACATACCTAATGTCTTTATAAGTTTCACACCTACCCACTTATGCAATGAACTACATTTGATGTTACAAGTCAACTTTAGTCACCCTACATGACTTTACATTATACTTAAATGCATAGTTTGCCATTTTTGGGGTGGCAATTGTAAGGTGTTGTTGACACTTACACTAAGTTCATTGAATTGAGAACCTTGCTAGCTTTATTTGACCTTCAGTTTGACATGAAATCAAAATTGAAGACACTTGCCACATGTTGCCACTTGTAGATTTAAGAAGGAATATCAGTAATTCCTTATTTTTTACTACAAATTGTGTTGAGTTTTGTTACATCTATATACTTGGATAAATACCATATATATTTTTGAACTGAATATACATGTATGGAAGGAAATTAGGTTCTAATTGTTGTTGTTGTGATGATGGGATAATAAAAAATTGCCGCTCTAAACTATAGGGGAAGCTGGAAATGTCTCCATCTATAAATCATAAATAACCTAATGAGCATTCATCGTGATTATGAAAATATTAATTAGGTTGATAAGCCAAACTAAGGTTGATACTTGATACAACTTCCCATGTTTCAATTTCTAAAATCAAATGCCTTAATCCCAATATTCAAAAAGAATATTATGAGGATCAATTTTCTCAAATCCTAAAAAGGGGAAGTCAATGCTACAATCAAGGAAATCAAAACCCACCACCCAAGGGAAACAAAAACCCCTAATGAACAACCTGAGAAAACATTTGTTGACTTAGTTTTATTAAAATTAGAAAATTCCTTTGAAAAAAGGACTTAAATTGTATGTCAAGCATATTTGATCTCATAAAATTCATCAATATTTTGATAAGCATTGGGTGTGCAAGTGGGCAAAGGGGATTGACAGGTTTGGTGATCACTTTGCTCCTTCCCAGTAGCAGATCCAGGTGTGTCAACTCTTGCTTTGTGGTTCAATTGTCAGGATACTGAGGGGGACATTGACTGGTTTACAAATTCATGATTTGTGGCTCTAATGAAGAAGCAAAGGCCTTGAAGGATCAGTACACCAAATCCAACTGTGAAATGAATTAGTGGGATGTGTCTGTCTCTATCTAGTTGACAAGCATTCATCAAGTAATGCATAGTTCTAAGGCATTGTGAAAATGGGCCACTGAAGTATCCGGAACACCTCGCCATCCAAATCCCCTGGTTGGTCTCACAAAGCATTCTTTTTCACATGCAGTCACTTGATTTTTGATTTTGTAAGAAATGTGTGTCCACTGTTGTACCATCTGCAATTTTCATCTAGGGATGTGTGAGCGTTTGTTGGCAGAGTTTGGGTTTAGGGTTTTAGGGTTTTGTTGATGTTTGGTTGAATGTAACCCTAGGTGATAAGTTGTGTGCCCATATCAATGCCACCCATGCAACTGCTGTAGCACCTGAGCTTGTTTGCAATGTCTTTCCAGCTTCATGAAATGAGGGGACAACTGACAGAAGGGCCTTAGCCTAAGGTTGATCATTGTCACGAAGAAGAATAAAGAGCCAAGTAGCAATGCTTGCAGTAGCAACAAGGAACAATGTAAGAGTGTAGGGCAGAGTGGCCAATTGTAGCAACAAATAGTTATGACATTTCATGAAGTTATTGAACTATTCAACAGCAACAAACCCCAGGTTGATAGTACAACCGATAGCGAGCACACAAGACTGGAAAAGGTGGATCTAGAGGAGGACGCAATGGAGCTCTCCTCTTCAGCACTGCTTCCCAATGTAGGTATGTCCAAAAGTTGGATCCCGGACTACTTATAATATACTTCTCACAATCTAGACACATGATGCAAGCAAGGGTTTCTTTACCCTTTTGCATTTCTCATTGCATCCCTTGCAATCATACACCTGAAACTATTCATCAGGTTTTTGTGATCACCATAGCGAATGTAGGCGAAGAGTATTATGTTTGGCCATGGTGCATCATTGTAAGAGGATCATCATTGGGGCTTAGGGAGTAACCTTATATATCTCAAGAGCACTTTTGTTGTTCTGTGGAAGACAGTGATCACATCAAAGATCCCCAAATCCATAGCAAGACAATGACATATGTTAGCCATTATAATTATCTGAGCCAGTTTTATTGTAGAAGAAAGTGCCTTTCAAAGGATTGGCACTCCTCATGGGTACTCATGAAAACTAGGAAGGATGGATATTTACTCCATAGGTGTAGGTCTTGATGATGTTGCAAAAGATAATTTAATTTGTGGCATGCGAAACCCGATATATGACAATGTATATGACTCTATGTTGTGTCAGTTCTAACTTAAGGAAGGATGGTGACAAAGAGAGGGAAGAAGTGTTTAAGAAATAAAGAATTAAAGAAGATGATGGTGATTCTTGAGTACTTGGCCAAGGATGTTTGTTGGATATGCTACAACATTTGTTGAAGTAGCATATCTTGATGGTTCACATTTTTGAGACAAAATTGAGGTGCCACTCTTTCATAGTCTTTGTGAACTTGAAAAGTGGCGATTGTCTAGGCCTTCCATTGACCCAACATCTTCTTGATCTCATCAGCCCAAACTAGATTGAGGGTTTGAACTATCCATTTTATGTATTCAAACATGTTGCTAGAGTTAAAGAAGATGGTGATGATTCTTGAGTACTTGGCCAAGGATGCAAATGTCACAACATTTGTTGGAGTAGTGTATTTTGATGGTCCTTTTTGAGACAAAATTCAGGTGCCACCCTTTCATAGTCTTTGTGAACTTGAAAAGTTGCAATTGTCTAAGCCTTGCATTTTCCCAACATCTTCTTGATCTCATCAACCCAAACTAAGTTAATCAAGGGTTGAAACTATCCATTTTGTCTATTCAAACATGTTGCTAAGAGATCATAAAAAAATCATGACTCAATTGTTTGAGTGTTGTTTGGGTGTTGTTGGCATGGTGTGATTTGCTCTCTTTGGATGCCAACTTTTAAGGGGTGTTTGGTTATTAGATATTTAATGTTTTGCACAATAGATATCATTAAAGGAAGCCTTTCTATGTCATGGGATCACCACGCCAAAACATAAGTTTTATGGCCACATTCATACAACTACATAGTATAATAAGACTCATCACTTATGCCATTTTGACATAAGAAATTACAAAAATGGCATAAACAACAAGTTCAATTTGATTACAATTGTATTTTTGTAGTCATGAAAGTCACATTTTGGCATAGTGGATATTTGCAAGTTTATGACCTATTAAACATGAAACCAATTGATGTGATATGTTATGATATTGAGTGCCTCAACAAGTTAACTACTTTGGGGATGGATGTGTCTAGATAATTCAAAGCAACCTTTGTATCAGGTGAAAGCATGGTAAAGTAAACAATTTTTGATCATTGTCACAAATAAAAACAAGTAGCCATAAACAAGTTTTAATGTATTAAAAGTAGAAATATTTTTTTAATTTAATGATCAACATGAGGATAATTTTTAATTCAATCACAATGATGTTGATTAATCATCTAATATGCATTCAAGTAGATTTGAAAAAAATAGTTGCATTTTTTAAAACTTTTTTTGGTTGTTCAAACTTGTACAAGTAGGTGAAAGTAGATGAATTATTGAATTTTCCATTTTCAACACAATGTAATTCTAAAATGTACTTGTAAGTTTTCAAGTATAAATATCATAGTAAAATACATTATATTTCTAATAAAAAAGTAATTTTAAACTCAATTTGATCAATCATTTTCAAACATGTTTGTTATCTACTTTTATTGTGTTAAAGTTTCTTAAATTTTGTAATCATCTCATTATAAATTCAAAGAGAAGCACCATGCTTTTATTATGTTATTTTAAATTATTTTCAATCTACTTTCTTCTATTTGTGTCAAAAATTAGACCATTTTTTGATATCCCTGGGGATAAATATTTTAAAAATATACTTTACCATGTTTTCACCTTATCATTGTATCTCACATCTTCATTCTTGGCCTTCTTTGCAATTTGGGTTTCTATCATTTTCTCTTCCTTTGGCATTTTCATTTGGAAAAAGTAACATGTTTCATATGTTGTGAACAAAATGCATAAGTTTGTTGGAATGGAAAATTATTGAAGATTTGGTTTTTTAGCTTATGTAATGTGTAGGTAATAGTAGTGGGTGGATATTCTCATGCTTTGGTAAGTTATAGATATCATCACTTATCCTCCAATTGACATCATTCCTCTTGGAGCTTGTGGCAATGATCTTTCATGCAATTTTGGTTAACAATGTAGACTTTAACTTTTAGTTTTGAGTTACTTCATGTTTTGGCCTCAAACTTGCTAATGGTTAATGGGGGTGTTTTCATTAGATAGGGAAGAGGATTTTCTTTAGCAACTAGAGGAGCTTTAAAAAAGTTGTTGATTAAAATGTTCTCAACATTTGCAACACACATATGCACTCTTATATTGACTGCATATTTGTCAAGATGTTTTAAACACATAATTGAATGTTTAAAGTATTAGTAGACTTAGTGAAGTGATTTTGAGGCCTTCAAAATTATGTAATTACACTGTTTTTGGGTCCTATTGTATTTGCACAATGCACAGTGAACAAGATTCAAGATACAAAATCACATGATCTTTCTAAGGTGTTTTGTAGGAAGGTGAATGTAGCTAGTAGGTCGTGGTGAAACCAATAGTAGTCATTACAAGCACAAATATCCAATTCCCACATGCATTGCACCCCATAGCACCATGTTCCACTACCAAAAAATATAGGTGTTTGGGCATTTAAAATCACTTTTTTATCTTCCTTGTCAATTGTGATATTATAATTATCCATGGCCTTATGGATCTCATGTACAAATCCTTATTTAGTTTGCCATTTTCCTATGATGTTGACATTCTTTGTAGGTTTTTGGGGAAAAAAATTAGAAAGATAAAGTTATTTCATACATTGAAAGATTATTTTGGAATTACTTTGAAAACATTGGTACAAGTGAATTGAATACTCTCTCATTGTATTAAAGGATAATCCATAGGCGAAGTGTTTTCCAATAAGTTCCTAAAAAGTTGTCATAAGGATTTAAAAAACAAATATGATATTATTGGCATTTGTGTTGTAGGAATGGATGTTCAAATAATTCATATGGTTTTCATCATTTCCATGATGAGAAATCTTAGTTCACATGAGACCATGTGACTAAGATCAAGAATTTTTTTCGATTTTAGGTGCATTTTCAACAAATTTGTACTAAACTTGAAAATAATATTTTTTTTCCTTCATGCATTTTTTCCTATCTATTTGGAATGAAAAGGGGGACAATATGGAATGGTTGATGAACATGCAAGTGTTGAATATAGACATATGATATATTTGGACTATGGTTGTACTAATGGTTGGTTTTGCACCACGTGCGTGTTCAACAACTTTTTAAGCCAAGTGGGGCCATACTCACAAGGTGAATCCCTCCAATTTATGTGGCCCTAATGGTTGTTATGGATACATGAAAATTAGACAATGTTATGTTCCAAACGAACTTTGAGGCATTCTTCAATTGTGGAGTTTAATATGTTTAAATAATGTGTATATTGATGTCTAACAAAAAAAAAATTAACAATATTGTGCACTTACAAATGAAAAGTTTAGGTGGTAATACACATGATTAAGAAGAGATAGAAATTCTTCACAAACAAGCTACATCATTATTATAGTTCATGGTTTTTTAAGTTGTCCAAGTTGACTGCCTTGTCCACCATGATTAATGAACATGTCCATTTGATTATAAGGCCATGGTCTTATTAATTAGAATTTATTTATAGTTTTTTGTTTAGTATTAAAAATTTTCCCTTTCATTTATTGACTAAAATTTTTCATTTTAGTGTAGCAATTGATTATGGGTGCAAACGGAATAATACAAATCACACTTGCTTGCTTTTTGACTACTTTTGTGACTACTTTTGGGGAAATATTCTTGGAATATTCTTGGAATATTCTTGGAAAAAATCTTTTAATTTTATGAAAAAAATTTCCTATTATTTTATTAAGGTTCATGTTAAAAATTTGACAAAAAAGTCATTTTCAAAAAAATTAAAATCCATTTACAAGTCCTTTTATTGTTTAAAAACAATCAATACAATGCTTAATGAGTGCCTTTGTTAAATTTTGATTCATTGGATTAATTTCAAATTAATTCACAAATTCCCATGATAGATTCATTATAAGGAATCCTTTCTTTTCCCACCCATGTGTTTGTAACTTCTTTCCAAATCAACCATTTTTGTAACTTTAGATATGACTGTCTTCCATGGCACTTGGTAAAAACAATTGGTAGTTGCATAAACAATTATAAAGTGGTTTATAGTTGCATCTGCAATTTATACTTGCGACTAATGTTGATTTGGATGAAAATGAAAAATACATTTATATCATCCATTTTTAGTGGCATCCCAAAATAGATGAAAATGTAGTTGTTTTTGTGACTTGGAAGGTGGTTCAAGGGCCATTGGATACCATGTGGCAGCTTTTCAACTTGATTTGTAACTAAATGCACATGTAATCAAATGTGAAAAAAAAACAAAGTTGGTTAATGAAATTGCTAGATTTAATGGTTTAATCAATTTCCTTTAACTTTTTTCAATGAATTAACCATTAAATGTGTAATAAGGTTTGGTGGGTTTGTGAAAATTTCAAAGGACCCATGGTAATTAATGGTAGAAATAAGGCTAAGTAGTAGGTATTTTATCATATTGTTGATATGTGATAATGTTCTTGTATTAAATATTTAATTAATTAGGATATGTAATTTATTTACTAAATAGGTCAGGGTTTAGTTTATAAGTGTAATTAAATAATTAGGTAGGCTATGCAATTAATGTATTAAATAGGCAATAAGTAGGATAGGTAATAACTAGCAAGTAGGTCATATGTATGTGGGTTAAGTAAAGAATATTTTATCATGTTGGTATATGTGATTTTTTGAATTGATTACTATATTAGGTAGGCAATGTAATTTATTTATTGAATATGCTTGATTTTTTTTTTCCACGGAATGGTCTTTGAAATTGTATTGAATAACGGAATTCAAATATTTTTCTTTTCAAATTTATTTATATTTTTAAGAGGAAAAAAAAATGTTTATGTACATTATTGGAGAAGATTGAAGTTTAAACTTTAATCTTGTCAATTGGACAAAATCATAATAAGATATCAAAGTTGAAAAATGATGTTTTGTGTAGTGTTTGAAATCAAATGGGTTAAATAAAATGACGTTACTTCTTTTCCACAAGTGGGGTAGCTTCGTGGTAAAGGAATTGATCTTCATCCTTGGGGTTCAAGGATCAATTTTCACAACTGGCACGAGTTATGGTCAACAAATGTTGACCAAATATTCCTTACTTACATAATCAACATAAGTTAAGTGCTTACTAGGTGACCTTAAGTGGGCACAATAGGTGGCCTACTTAGCAACCTAAATTAGTTTTTAAGCTAAGTCTATGTAATGACATGTGTCAACATGGTATATGTTGAATTTAATGAAATTAAAAATATATATAAATATATAAAAATATTATGTTATTATTTAAATAATAAATATTTAAAAATATATAAATAATGTGACTACATTTTTTAGTTCTAAAATTAGTCGCAAAATGACAATGCCACATAAGTTGGTTTGGATGGATGAATAGTTCATGTAAGTCACATTTTTATGCAACTACCTTTGCAACTTGGTGCCATGTATTGTCTTTTGTGACAAGAATTTTATGCAACTTGTCCAAGGTGACTAAACATTATAACAAGTCACATGTGGTAATTACAATTAAAAATGAGTCGTAAATCCAGTTGTATATTTGCAAATTCCTTGTAATGATTAAAAATACAACTATATAAACAAATCTTATAAGTTCAACATAAGATTAAATTATGACTTAAAAACATGAAAAAACAAAGCAATCATTACACTTGTTATGGTATGTGTTATTGTGACTACACCCTTATACTAAAAGGGATTTTGTGTGGTGATTGATTATATTGATCAAGTATTGGTTATATTTTTACTAGTCAAACATTTCAATTTTGAATGAGTTTATTAGGAGAGCATAAATTGGAAAATGAACCAAAGGAGAAAATAGATGATATAAAAATGATTATTATGAATAAAAGTTTTGTTTGAAAAAGAAGACAAAGAATTTTTTTTTGAAAATAAATTATCTTTCAATTGTAGAAACATTTTCTGTTTCATGAATTCTATTTAAAAGTTGCTTTCATATTTTGTTATCAAAATTTATTTTCTATTAATAATATAAAATCAAATTGAAGGAGATTAGAAAATAACAACAATAAAAATGGAACAAGAAACATAGTAACTTAAAATTATTTCAATCAACATAAAATTACATTAGAATGTAGGAAAATTGAATTAGAAGTAGCAAGAAGAATGAAAAATATAAAATAATTCATTCTTAAGCCTAAATGACATGTGTATTTTTTGATTAGTGAATTTGATTAAAATGAACTATTTGAATATTTATCAAATTGAACATCTAATCAAGTTGAATAAAAATCGACCACCTTGGTCAAAATGGTCAATGGCTTTTAATCAAGTGAGACATTTAATTAAATTAGATAAAAGAAAATTGACATGTTTGGTCAAAATCACCGATGGTTTTCTAATCAAATTGAACATTTTATGCTAGTTAATAAGCTAAGTAGCTAGTTATTAGTTAGGCTAGGTAGGTTGATTACGTTTCCCTACTTAACTACATAATTTGTGGTTGACAAGGAAAGGGAGGAAAATTACCCTAACTACCTAAACAATTTAAAGGCCAAATTAATCTTGTAAATATTTTGTTTAGTAGCACCATCCTTCCTTTCATCCATCCTTACAATCCATTTGGAAATTATAATTTCATTCTTGTTCCACACAACAATTATTCACACAACAATTCCCAAGAATTACCTCATTGAAGACATCTTATTTAGGTATTTACTTAATACATGTATTACTGATTATAAAGATTAAAAAAATAATTCATGTAATTAATTAAAATTTTGAATTGGTCTATGCATGATCAAGATGGATTTGTAGGGGCAAACTTTAATGATGAGGGTAAAAACATAGTCAAAGAAGCCACCCAAATGAGTGCACATTCTTTAAAACTACATTTTTTTACGTTTGAAAGATCACAAGTAAAGCATAATAATTTGGATTGTGATAAATTTTTTGGGAATATTTTCCATTAATTGCAAAGTTTACATGCTCAAAGCTTGACACAAATCAAAAATGTTTTTGCATGTTTAAAACATTTAAATTTTGAAAATGAACAATCCTTTTTTTAAAACATAATTTTTCTTTACCAAATGTGCACCATTCCTTTTGAAAATTGGAAAGGATTTTAACATTGATGATTAGAAGGACAAAAAGATTTATATGACAAAAACTATTTTTATAACCCATTTAAGCACATTTGGTTCAAAAGTACTTTTGAACTTGAAAATTATGGCTTTTGAAAATGTGCTTTTAAAAAAGTTGTTCATATTTATGTGATTGAGGGCATGAATGCATAATATACATGATATAAAATCAATTTTTATTCAAAATATATTTATATCTAAAATGCAATGTTAAGTGGGGTACATGAAATACAAAATTTAAAGTTATAAACTAACACAAAAATGACATGTGTAATGTACAGTCCTTGTAAAAGGATTTTTACCTTTGCACCTTTGGCTTTTTTTATCATATTTTCACCCATGAGCTATTAAAAATTGTGGGGTTCTAAATTTCAAAAAACTTGAATCAAATACTAAACTTTTAGATATTGAATTAAATTTTTTTCAATATATTGTTTAATTCATTCAATTTGGTTTTTAAGTTGAATTTCAAATTAATATAAAATTTTATTTATTTTTACTTCCTATTATCACTATATTTCATTTAGCAATTGACATAATTCATTTGGGTCCATTCACGATTGGGGTACCAAAAAAAGGAAAAAGGGCTTTAGGATTTTTTTAGAGCTACTTTCTACAAATAACATTTACATGAAATAATAAATTTTTGTGAGAAAAATTCAATAGTCTTCCAATATAAGATAATTCATGTGGTGGTGGTGATTTTTCACATGCATACATAATTTTGCATGAATATTTTGGTTTGTTAGCAAAAACACAGAAAATGCAGAAATGGGCTTATGAAATCAACTAAACATGTTTTTTCACATTATTATTTCTTGCACATGTGACATGTATTTAAAACTAGATATTTTGAACTTAATGGATATAAAAAAGTAGCCAAATTATTTAATAAAGGAATCATTACCCTTATGGCCCTTTGCTTCAAAATTTCAAGATTTAAAAATTTTCATGTGATTTTTTCTTTCATCAAATTGACATAATGAACATGTAATTGCATAAAGGGAAACATGTTTTCTTATGTAAAAAGTTTGAAATTAATTGCATCATTTTAAGCATTCCTTTGCATTCCTTTAATAAAAAATTGTGAAAAGGACACTTGACCACAAATAAGTCAAAGGACTCAAAAGCAATTCTATACAACATATAATAATTGTTGGATTTTTTTAATAACTTTTTTTAAAAATACTTTAATTGTAAGAACAAAAAAATACACCATAGTTGTAATATACTAAACTATGAAAATAAAAAATTGCCTTATAAAGTCCCTTTTTAGTTAAATATTTCTTTTTGGAACCCCAAGCATGAATGAACCCATTTTGCTTTTCATGCATTGTTGATTTGGTGTACTACTGTAACCCATAGGTGAACCTTTGAATTTCTTGGTCCTTTTCCTGCTTATTAATGAACGTGTGCAACTATAAATAATAATTGCAAATCATTATTAATGTTTTGCACTTTTAACACATTTTTTTACATAATTAGGTATTCCACATAATCCCCCAAGGTATTTGCCATTATATTTATTAGACAACACACATACCCAAATTTCACAACTAAATGCACTCTTGCAATGTTGATCCCTTTAGGAATTAGTATTCATGCACCCCATGTACATAACTACACAATTTTAATGCGAGGCACAAATTGACAACATAACTTCTTCACAATGCTTGTGATCTTCTTCCTTTTCACAACCATCCTTAATTTTATTCTACCTAATGACGTTACTAATTAAACAAGTTCCAAGTCCATGGCATATTAAAATTTAGTGATTAAAACTCCATCCTAATAAAGTAATGCAACACAACATCCCAAACATTCATCTCAATGTTGCATTTTATTTGCACATCAAGTTCTACTTACAAAGCTAGCACATTGTAGAAAACCAAAAATCATTCCTTGAAGACTTTACTCTCATGACTTGATTGCCAATCTCAACATCTCCTCTCACATTTATCCTCTTCCTTTTCTCCCATTTTCATTGTCCATAATTCTATGCCAAAGGCCCAAGAAATTGCATTCAAGAATCAAAGAATACAAATACATAGTAGCATCATCTTCATTGGTCAACCTTGCCACCCTTATTCATCGTACTTGCAAAGCTCATCAAAGACAAAACACAAACAAATGTTAATTTAAGCACAAAGCCAAAGACATTGCGTCATCCAACCTATTTCATGAAGTAGACAATTACATCCATCCTCTTTGACCATGGTGGCCAAAAAACAACTAAAAGTAGATTTGATGTTGTTGCAAAGAATCATGTTCACATAGCATTGTTGCCATGAACTAGTTTTTCCATGTCACAACAATAAATGAACCTTTTGAGGTACCTAGTAAAGTTAATTAAGTTGATTAATATTTTATTTAAAATGTACTTGATTTGATGTTTGTACAATGTTCATAATTTTTACCATTTCATGCATTAAGGTGGTACTTAGTGCATATTTGATGCTTTCACAACATGAATTTATACGTGTTGAATTTATCTTTTTTAGGAACTAATATTGCAACCATGTAAAACACACTTTCCAAAGGACACAATATCTCTATGTGGTGTAAAAGGTATTGGATCATGCTAGATTTCAGTAATGTTAATATTTTAAAAAACTTTAAATTTCAAAATCATGAAATTAATGTTTTTGTATAATGACATTATGCTATAATTTATTGTAGTGTATGTGGTTTTGAATGCCCCTACCTTGTGTTAATAAAAAAAGCTCAATAGGAAATCATCAAAAATTTCACAATCTATTTGATGTTGATTTTCAACCTTCCAATTCAACAAAACACCTTTGAAACACCCCATATATATTAACCCTGAATTTATCTTTGGGAATAAATTTGAGATATCTTTTGTAGCATTGAACACAACTATGGTGGCTCTTTGCTTAACATAATTTAGGTTGTTAATCCACATATGTTATATGTCCATATTCCACATGTTATTTAGTTGTCCTTAAAGTGGTCTTTAATTTGGACCATAATTTCACCTTTAATTTGTAGTTTCAAGCTCAATTGCTAAATATTAAATTAGTAAATCATAATGAAAGGTAGTATGAAATACTGAAATTGGGTACCAAATAACATATATTGCACAAGAGTTGAGAATGTTTTAAATGAATGGTTAGTGGTAGACATAGGGAAAGGTTCTTTAAAAAGTTGGTGTTATAAGATGAAACTCAAAATACCACCAATTTTGGTATTAATAATAGTTTGATTTATCAATTGGTAAGAATGTATTGTTTCATAACAAATTTGTCTTCCCATCCTTAATTTTGGTTAAAAGGTTCAAGGTTCTAGTCCTTGGTTTGCAAATTACAATATTATGTCACGTATTATGAAAGTGAATTTCATTTACAATGTTCAAACTAGTGTTGTTTGGTTCTTCTTTTTTGAAAGAACCTTTGGTCCTAGTTTTGACACTTTGAAAAGTTTTGGCCAATTCTTCTTGTGTGGGTTTGAGCTTGGTTCTTCAAATTTTACCATGAGATGGTAAATGTTGAAATTCTTCACTATTTACATTAAACAAGGTCTTGTTTGGGGTATTAGGTGAAGGAATTTTTTTTTCACACGATTATTATTTAATTATTTAATATTCACATATTTTAAGCCATCAAAATTTAATTATATATATTTTTGCATCAAATTTTGATATCTTATATTTATAGAAATCTTTATTTCTAGTACTTGATTGAAAAGAAGGAGCATGTGATGGCCCCCATTTTTCAAGGGTTTGAGTAGTGTAGTGAAAGAAATACAACCATCTATTCCCTTGGATAAAAAAATTATGATTCTTATTAAACAAGTAGCATACAAATTTGATGTTATGCACCATTAATTACCATTCCATTTCATTCAAGACAAATAAATGTAGGAAAAAAACTTTGATGCATGTATGATTCAATTTCTAGAAATTAAATTGATATGCATGAATTTGCCACAATCAACATTTTTATGTAAATGGTAGGTAAATGGAAATAATTTACTTCTTATTTATTATAAACTAAACTATATAGGGTATGTGTTAGTTTTAAAAATAAGCATAATCTTCTTATATAACAAATTAAACTATAAGTTTTAATTATAAACAATCGATATATGACACACTATATTTCTATTCACATATTTTTAAATTCAAAAAAGAGTGTTCCCCCTAGGCTAATTTTTAAACTTGTAGTTTTGGCTTTGGTATTTTTTTTCAAATTCAAGAACTAATTATTAGACAACATTGCTTTGAACATTGTAAATGAAACTGGTTTGGAAACTTCAAATATTGGTTTCATGTACATGGTATAAACTTTCCAAAGTTAGAAATTTTATAAGTATGAAGTTGGGGGGTAGGGTTTAGGGTTTAGGGTGTTAAGATTTTAAACTACCTTCATCATAGAATGTTTTTTTCGGCTTGGGTTTTAGGTGAGGGAATTAGGCAATGATAGGGTTTTTTTCCCACCTTATTATTGCCTAAATTTTTAATGACATTATGCACATATTTCAATTTCCTTATTTTAATTATATAACTTTGAAAATCTAATTTCAAGACCTTTTATTTATTTAAATATTTAATTTTAGTAAGCTTGGAGTTAGAAAGGAAATTAAAATTGCTCTATTAGAGGTGGATCATTTCTAAAGTGAACTAGGATATGCAAGAATAGCCACTTCAACGGTTTTTAGCAATTTGTTTTGCTATAAGCACAAACTAGAAGTAAAATTGTTATTTGCAACCAATTTTTGCAACTGAAAATGTCATTTGCAACTACTACTTTCAGTTGTAGACAACATTTTTTAATTGTAAAAATTGATTGTAAATGATATTTTTTCTTTTAATGCAAATATTTTGCCTAATGTAATTTGCATTATAATTTAGATATATGAGATTGTGGGATTAAACAATAGCAATTGCCAATATAACATATAATTTGAGATACTAATATGGGCCAATGTAAGTGCAATCCTCATCTTGATACCCAAATGGAGCAATGCAAATAAAGCAAAAAACTTAACTTGATAACAATTCTTATGATCTTGCAATATAACATGTTTAACACCTCACATGATCATAGTGAAATATAAACTAATTACTTTTAACCCATTGTATATGATAAATTTATTCTGTTGCTTTTAGCTTTCACATCATGTTGATGCTATTGATTATTTGTAGATCCAATACCATGGTCTACTACAACTTGTGAAATACTTCGCAAAGATATATGAGCTTGATAATTGATTGCTCAATGAGTTAAACAATAAACCATATCTAAGTTATGACTAAGAGATGAGAACAAGAAAGAGGCACAAAATTAAAATTCAATCATGATCTTAAGACAAGGTCAAACAAACTTGTTTCCCAAAAGAATAATCAACAATCAAATAATACTTCCATTGATAACATGTAGAAAATATAATATTTTTTTAATAAATAAAAAACAATGCAAGAGTTCCTATTCTACAAATTGAACCTACTAACAATTAATCCATAAAATGTTCAATACATATATTATATTTTTTATACTTTTATTTCTAATATCATGGATTAACATATATCCCATGTTAATTATATTTTAATTTTCAAAATAACTACATAAACCTATTCTAAAAATAATTAAATTATAATTTTACCCAACAACCAATATATAGTACTCTATATTTTTATTTATGTATTTTGCAAATTCAAAGAAAAATGTCTCTCATTGCGAAGTTTAGAAACAAGATAAAATTGAAAATTGTGAAGGTATTGAATTTTACAAGAAATCAAAACCAATTTACCTACTGAAAAAATTTAACCTAATTTCTAACTTTGAAAAAAAAAATTCAAACTACGGCATGCCTATTTTAAAAGTATAGCCCACTTGTTGATGTGCACCTTCTAAAGCGGAACCTGATGGCTAATCAACATCAACGCCTTCCATTTTTTCTTGGAGGGAATTTTGTTTTTTGGGAGGTATCTCCCATTATTAGGAGGCATCTCCCATTTTTGGGAAGTACCTTTGATTTTTTGAGCATTTCAGTTTTAGATTTCATTGGGCTTTACGTATGGGAAGGCGCTCAGTTGAGGTCATTACCAAAACGTAGGCTCATCGATTCCTGTTTCACACAGGGCCCTTCTCATGATAATGCCCTCAACCTAAGGCCTTACCTACCTCATAAAATGTTCCTGCAGCCCAGTTTTCAATATCCAAGACGTGTTATTCAATAGTTTTAGCATTAAAAAAAACGTTCAAAAGTTTTGTTACACAATAAAATTGAGTTTCCGGGAAAGGATGAAGAACAAGTCCATTGCACAACTCGCTTAGCCATCCCAATCTAAATTTCCTTTCAACAACAAGGGCACAATAGGCTATCCCACTATTTAAAGTTCCAGGATGGTACGTAAGTAATCTTCTTTTCGATTTCAATCCAAAGAGAGTCTATTCCTTATTGAAGAGAAGGAACATCATCTGTTCAACAATAGTTGGGACTTGGTGTGACTCTTGGCAGTTGTTTTGTTTAGAGGTAGATGGTAATAAGTAAGTATTCTACAAGATGCTAATTCCCATAAGAATTTTGTAACTTTAAATCAAGATTATGTGTAAGCTCTACAGTTAAGTTTCAGAGGGAGTGTATAGATGTAATCCAATCTTCATTAAGAGGACGGTGCAAGATTCTTGGGATTTAAGGTTCAAATTATACTAATGTAAATGTTATATTAGAATTTCACATTCACTGCATAATTTAGTAAAATTTCCCTTCAAAATGTTAATGCAAGAAATTTCACAATATCTATATGCATATGGTAAAATAGGTCTAAATGCTATAAAATTTCTCCCAAGCTCCCAACACCTAATTAGGAGGGTTTGAGTTTATTGGGGACTTTGACAGAGACTGTTTACTCTGCAATTCACAAACACAAAGTACTTGTAGGGCTCTAGCGAGGTGATTTCAAATTTCACCCTTCGATTCATTTTGTATAGTGAAAAATGGAAGTTGATGTAAACCTGCCAACAGATGGAAAGCAGAATACTCTCAATCAGGGTTTTTTTT
>Ga0116229_10007190_pt1 | contig 17706 bp, 10 predicted proteins | sample S1TSphgellanicum_3_FD_87313 | JGI IMG/M metagenome (GOLD analysis project Ga0116229, IMG submission 87313) | Host-associated microbial communities from peat moss isolated from Minnesota, USA - S1T2_Fc - Sphagnum magellanicum MG | ecosystem: Host-associated > Plants > Peat moss > Unclassified... | reverse complement strand
GCTAGAAGCATGGTACATTTTTCTCCACATGAAACTGTTTTGTGTGTGTGAAGGCAAGTCTTACTGCCCCATCCTCAGCTCTCCTTTATGTTCATGACAGGAATTTCGTGCCAAGTTTTATCATCCAAGCAATGATCTAGTAATCCTGCACAATGATTACTGGGTAATTACCCGGTTGAAGGGGTAGGGAAAGGTAAAAGTAAAGGTAGGCGTGGGTGAATTGGGTAAGGGTAATGGTAAGGTAAGGGTAGGAGACAATGTATTACACGTTAACCTTTTACCCTACCTTGCCGAGGCTTAAATGGCCTCCCATTGATGATTAGAATGCACCCAGAAATTTGGAATCTATTATTTACTTCAACTCAAAGTTGATAAAAACAAACATGACACAAAGATTTTGTATCTACATATGTGTTGGCATCATGTTGACATATTTGACGTCTATTCAAAGCAAACACATGATTATTTTGACTACAATAAAAAATAAAATTACTATGGTATTTTATTATTTTGTTTCATTTGAATACAATACATGGTAATATCATAATTTGTAATAATTTTAAGGGGGAAATTAGAAATAGAAGTGAAAAAAATATGAAATATTTAATATTTATTTTATCTATGGTTGCATGTAAAAATAACAAATCACATTTTTTGGATTTTTCAATGTTGTTTAGTTGGCCCTCAACATTTAAGTTGCATGGATTGAGGTGGCAAAGTATTGAATAGACATATTGCTAACATGGCTATATGATTATTTTGGCCATATGAAGATGTTGATGAGGAAAAAAAAATGTTCAAGGTATGTGGCAACATGGACTTGTTACAAGTACACGTAAGGTTGCAAGGGCAGTGAGAAAGTTATAGCAATAAATGACAAATTTCAATTGTGCTAATGAATAATTTGACAATTGCAAATCTCCAAATTGTTTCCAATAGAAAACACATAAATAAATGACACACATGAAACTACATATATTAGGTTTGAATTAAAGGATTTGAAACCTTGTTACTCAATTCTAGCCATTGAATCCAAAAAATTATATATAATTTAGGTTTTTAGTAGTGTATGTAATGTAACCACATGTCATATGGAACATATCCAATTCTCCTTTTGGACAAATCATAGTGGCCACAAGGTAGTAATCCCACTAAATGGACTCAAATGAATGTGACATGGTTGCACATTCAATGTGCCCTTTACATTAGTTTGACATACCTCACATGCACATCATGTATAGTCTCCATTGTATACCTATGTTAAGACTTTCACATTGTCCAACCCCACCACTAATTCCCTCAACACGGTGTGATATCTACAGCAACATGTGTTTCATTGTTTCATATACTTAACAAACCAAGGCGTGAAGGTTAGGAAATGATTGAGTTCAATTGGACATTTGGATTTGCTAACTTGAAGATAGTGAAAAAATTGAGTTGCAAAACACAAAAGGATAATTAAATTAAGAATTTTTCTTTTAAAAAGAACCTCAAGGATTTTGAAAAGTCACTATGATTTTCATTTGCTCACCACCTAATTGCTAAAACTAGTGATATTTGTTGACTTCACCACAACCTACCAATAAAATTACAAACATGTGTTAAGTTTATCACACCTTGCCAATAAAATTACAAGTGTATATTAAGCATACCAAAACATGTTAACAACAAAGCAAGCACATGTTTTGGTTACCACAACCTACTAACAACAAAACATATGTAAGTTCACCATTCTACCATTAAAATTATTGCATTAGAGTATTGAAGATAAAACATTTGTGTTAAATGTTTGCTGAAGTTACCAGACTTCTTTGCCAATATGAACATTGTGACCTACATAGAAAGGATTTAGAAAATCACTATCCAAAAGACATGACATGTATGAAATTGTAGGATTCAACAACAAACTTGAAATTTTTGTAAGTAGTGTGTCGAATGCTTTCGCTCCAATTTGCCTTTGCATAACATCCGTATGATTTGGAAAATTTGTTATTTCGATAGTCCACCAAGAAATCACCAAGTTTTTTGTCAACTTAAAAAATGCATTACATTTCTTTAGACATTGTTCCATTATCATAACATGAACCCAGGGATGTTGCACCTATATGGCTTGGGCACTTACACCCACAAAAACATTTCATAGGGCCAACAAACTAGGGCACACTATGAACATAACAAGGTGGTCTATTGGTCTTCAACTGAATCTCAACACAACAACAAACAACGAGACATCCTTATGATCAAATCTAGACATATCCGTAATTGTGCCTCCTAGTATAACTTAAACCTTGATTAAAACCTAATCAACATGTCCAAAAAAACCAGGAGTCAAATAGGACATGTTTAATGATTAAGATTCAGTGGTATGCTTGTCTTATGCCTAACCATTAACCACACAAATCATAACCCCTAGGTTCACTATGGCAATAATGGCACATGTGGAAAGCACATAGCCTTTCACTTAAAGTTTCACACTAAATAGTAAGCGCAAATTACTAAGAGGTCAACTTGAAAACATGTGCTCACCCCCAAGTCGTAACTAAGTGGCACACGCCTTAGTAATCCCTTTACCCCCTGAAAGCATATGACAATTCGACCAACATGTTAACAGATGACAAGCACAAGCCAACAAACACAAATGGAGATGCACAACTCATGCAGAACAAATCTCCAATTTTGTGATTCCCACACAAGAATCACAACATGAATTCAAATCCTTTGCGTTTATTGATGATGTGGCACTCCACCACCTATAAGATGCAAAAAATATGACTCAACAACATAGTCCTAAACCGCCAAATGTTTGGTATGAAAAAATTAACCACACACCACCCAACGCCTTAAAATAAACCTCCAAAAATGCATGTCTCCAATTGAATTGAAAATTCCCATGTTAGAAATGCTCCTCATCAAAAATTAATTGCTACAAAAATCTTTTGATTTTGCTTTCATATGGGTGAAAACTGAATTCCCAAAGTTGAATGACAAATAATTCCACACTTGCCTCTCAACTTCTGGCCTCCAAAACTTTTTGTCTCCAAAACTTGCATAGTTTCACATGCAAATGGTTCCCCTCTCCAAAAACTCAATGATGTAGACAATCTATTAATCCGATTTTGTATGCGAAAGATATGAATTTTCAAAGAAATTCAAAATGAAAATAAAAATGAATTAAAAATGAAACTTATATCCAGTCTTAAGGGTCAAATTGTCTAGTGTATGCTCATAGGTGGACTGTTTGTTAACTACCCTACCCACACGATCATTAACCCTTGTTCACCCATTAACTACCCCTATTTAGACGGATGATTTTTTCCATCCAAATTTTGGATGAAATCCTTCAAGTGGATAAAATAATGATAATAATGATAATAAAATGTTGGCAAGTTTGGATTGGTGTTGAACCTATGCCCTAAGTTCAGAAATTTGGAAAGAAAATGAAAAATAAAAAAGGAGGTTTGGATTAGACTCCTCAACCCTCCTTTTCCCATGCTTCCCCTAGACCTCACGAACCTCCCAACCTGCCGAACCTAGCAAGTTTGAGGAAGAGGCTTGGGTGACTTGGGAGCTCATGGCAATGGTGCCATGGAGTTTCACACTTCTGCAATTGTTGCCCTCCTCCAAGCTCCTTTTTTTTTTCTCTCTCTTCTTCTTCTTTTTCCTTTCCTTTTCCTTTTTCTTTTTCTTCTCCTTTTCCCTGCTTTCTTTCCTCCTCTTTCTTATTCTTTGTTGTAATCGCTACCATCCAAAAAAAACACCACAACAAGGAGTTCGTCTCCTTGTCACTTGTCTAATGTTTTTGTTCTTTCAAATGATGACGACGACCCACAACAATGGGGAGGAAAGCTCCCCATCATTCCTTCCTTCGTTGCCAAAAACTCCTTGTTGAAAACCTGCGATGGCGGTGTCTACTCATGCCTACACACAAACAAGAAGAAGAAGATGGCAACAAAGAGGCAGGCCCTCCTTGCCCCCCTTGGTTTTTTTTGTTTTGTTGTTCCTATAGGGTATTGAGAGATTAAAAAAAGGAAGGGGGAGAGAGAGGGGAAAGAAGAAAATAAAAATGGAAAACTAACAAAGGGAGGCCCCTTTGTGATGAAACTAGGGGCTTTCCTCTTGTACTTTGTGAACACCTCCAAATTCCATGGACTTCCTTATTTGGGTTCAACTCCCAAAGGAGTTTTACACAAAAACTAAGTACAAAAACGTCAAAATCGTTAGGCGAGCTTCATTTTTTAGACCAAGATCTACAAATGAGTGGTATTTGTAGCCTGAACAAAATTCTTACAAAACCAACCTATAATATAAAAACCTAAACAAACAATGCAACACTTACTACTAACCCAAATTCTCATGCATAACCCATATACACGATAGAATACAAAAAGAAATTCAATGTTCAACAATTTTAGCCTAATTGTAGCACAAAAACAAGTAGCTAGACTTTTGGTGATTCAAAAGACTAATTAACTTGCAACAACGCAAGAATACAAGCCCAAAACACTTGCATAACAAAAAAAACTACAAAGCAAAAACTATGTTCTGGAATTTCAAATCACTAAAAGTGATTTGAGGTCACACAAGATGGGATTATATCCCATGATAAACATCCCTAACCTTGTTCACACATGAACTAGTTCAAAATTAACCAATTAACTTAATTAACCCAATTTATCCTTAATTAATTAAAACCTAACTGAATAGCTAAACTAACACACCTAACATATTTTACCCTATGTTATTTTTGGTTAGTATAAGGTATCCACCCTAAGCTGACATCACAAACTTGGCCCCTCCATGTATCTATGTTTATACAACACTTTAATAATGTGTTCAAGGTTAAATGTTAATGAAATGTTGATACAATCATTAATATGATATTGTGATGGCATTGTAACACATTGTAATGATTGATCATAGTAACACAATGTCACCATCACATCATATCAATGATTAATCAATATTTCATTAACATTCAACCTTGAACACACTATTAAAATGTTGTAAAAGCACAAATACATGGAGGGGCCAAGTTTGTGACAAGTTATTATAGGTTATTCCACCTTAGGTTGTTTTAAATAATTTTATCCTAACTTATAGTTTATATTAATATAATTTATATACTAGAATAACCTAAGGTGGAATAACTTAAAATAACCATCGAAATAACTTCAAGTGGAATAACTTAAAATAACCATCGGAATAACTTCAAGTGGAATAACTAAAAAAAACATAAGGTAAAATAATTTTAAATAGTTTAAATAGGAATAACCTAAAATAATTAAGAATAGTTTATAATAGTCTAAGGTGAAATAATAAAAAATAACCTAAAACAATTAAGATGGAATAGTCTAAAATAAAATAAAGTGGAATAATTTTAAATATCTTAACATGGAATATCGTAGAATAGCCTATGGACATATAATAATTTAGAATAATGTAAGGTGGAATAATTGAAAATAGCTTAGAATAGTTTATGGTGGAATAATTTTAAATAACTTAGGGTAAAATAATTTTAAATAATTTACAATGAAATACTTGGAAAGACTTGAAATAACATGGGTGCACTAACTTAGAATAATCAATAATAGCTTAAGGTAGAATAACATAAAATATTTTAAGGTGGAATAACCTAAAATATCCAAAGATAGCTTAAAGTGGAGCAACCTATAATAACTTAAAATATAGTTGGGTGGAATAACTTAGAATAATCAATAATAATTAAGGGTAAAATAACATAGTTTAAAGTGGAATAACTTAAAATAACATAAGGTAAAATAATCTAAAATATCTTAAGGTATACTAACTTAGAATAACACAAGGTGGGATAATTTAAAATAATTGAAAATAATATAGCATGAAATAACTTACAATAATTAAAAGTTACCTAAAATAACCTAAGGTGGATTCACCGAAAAAAACTTGGAATAGAATAGCCTAAAATAACATAATGTGAAATAACTTTAGAATGGATTAACTTAGAATATTTGAAAAAAACCTAAAATAATTTATAATAGCCAAAGGTGGAATTATTGATAGTAACCTGGGTGTAATCATACTAACATGTACTAAAAGCAATCATAACCACTATTTAATTTTTTGAATTTTGGATTGCAAAAAATAAAAAAATACTAAATAGTTTTTTTTTTATAAAATGTTATTTTGAATACATTATGTACATATCATAAAAAATTGGAATCAATCTAATGAGTGAAAAATATGTACAAGGACTTTTAATCTCTCGTAACATTACTTAAAAGCTGCATAAAAACAACTTAAAAGCAATTTTGGCATTAAAAGCACAATTTGAAAATATTTTAATGACATTTTTTGGATATTTTTAAATATAAACCTTAACATAATAGTATTAAGAAACTTTTAATTTTAAAAAAAAATTAAAGACATATTTAAATTATTATTTTTTTAAATTAAGAATAAAACAATGGTCTAAGGGGGCACATGTGGTTCCTAATAGTGTGGTTGGACCCACCTAAAATCCTAGCCAGTGGTTGCCTAGGAATAACCTAAGGTTGCTTATAATATCTGAAGAATAACCTAAAATTAACCTAGGAATTTACCTTATGGTGGCTTACACATAGGCTATGAAAAGAATGTGAACAATAATATGTGTTGACAAATCATTTTTCTTATCTAAATAATAATCCAATGGTTAAATATTTTTTCCTTAAATATGGAAGTGAAGGAGGTGAAGGTTTAAACATTCATATTTGCATTCTAAATTGGTGGGTTAGGTACCTAGGTGCTTAACTTAGCCTAAGTGACTAGATGTTTAACATAGGTTTTGAACCTAGCTATGAATTAAAAGACTAGTATAATGAGTTAACTATTAATGAATTCGACTAACTATTAGTGAATTCATTTGTCCATAACAATGAATCTTGTTCATTAGGGAGTTGGCCAATTCCACAATGGTAAATTTCTTCAAGCTCATTCATAATTTAATGAAGTATCAAGTGAATTGGGACACATATGGTGTAATGTATGGAAAAAACACAACTAAAAATTTAGTTGTCCACACAACTCCATTCGAATATATCCATGCCCATAACTCTATTAAATAATCTAAAATAATGTAATACATGTACCTAAAAAATGACCTCAATGAATAACAAATTCATAAAGTTGTTTTTCTTTGTGTGTCCATAACTTTGAACTAAATAGTCCACAATAGTGTAATTCATGTACCTAAGAAAAGAACTTGATGCATAACAAGTTCAATAATTGAAGGGTGACAGTTAAGTACTCAGGTTCAAAGTACCTAGATTTCCAGTAAGAAATGTGTCATCATAAACTCTAGCCTCCAAGCACTTTCTTGTGACATTAAATTTATTAAGATTTATACAAATCTTAATTGCCCACCAAGTAATTGCAACTTTCTTCACAAAATTTGTGTGTTCATTAATCCTTTTTTTCTTAATGGAAAGTGACCACAAAGGGATGCATGTATCATTTGCCTTCCACCTTCAATATGCATTAGAAATGTCTTTAGGGTGTAAACCTAGAATTATTGCAATGCTAGTCATGGAAGAAAATGCGCATGCATTAATGCTTGCAAAAATGAAACAATGTTTATTAGTAAACTCAAGATTGGAGTTAGATATTCTTACCTCCTATATAGATGTGTTCACTCCTACAAGAACTTCTTGTTATGCAATAACAATCTTGCTAGGGAAAACATGGTTAGGTAAATCAAGTTGTATATTGCGATTTGAAAGGACCTTCTAAAACACAAGTTTGTTGTTTTATGGTCTAGAACAAATGACAAGGGCCTTCAAAATGTAATTTGAAATGGTTGTTTATCTTCGTTGTTCATGATTATCCATCACATCTTTTAACCAAACAATCACCACTTGCATTTTCTACCCCCATAATTCATTCTTTAATTGATTCAAGTGGCATCAACATTAACGTTTGTTTTGGCTTGTCCACAAAATTTGAGCCTCTTGCAACAAATGTTGGGCTAATGATTTCCTAATGCTTTAAGTTTTGTGAAATGCACATTTTGTGACACCGTTTGTCAAATGTGGGCCACAAAATGTTGGTAAATTCAATACTTCTTAAACCTTAACATGATCATGTGCAACCTTCAATGATGTAGAGCAATAAAAAAATGCATTTGCTATTAGGATTAGAAACATACACCCAAAACCTTGAAAAATCACATAAACTCAAGATCAATATTCACAAGATGCATGAACAAAATCAAGAAACAACTTCTTTTCCAATTCATAATTAACTAACACATTCAACTTTTCAACTCAAAAGTAGTTGACAATCACAATTCCTTCACAAAACATTTGCACTTTAGCCTTATGATCAAGATTTGAAACACACAAGCTTGTAAAAACCACACAATAAAACAGTTATTGTTCACAACATGAACAAGCTTAACACATTTTTGTGACTTGAAATCAATCACAACATGATCACAAATCAAGCTCCTTCACAACCCTAAATGATTAGATTCAACAAAATGATGTAACTAGTAAATGTTATCAAAATATGTAGATATGGCTTTATGTAGATCAATTGAAGCCACAAGGGGGAACTTGACACCATAAACATTTGATTTAACAAGGAAAGGAAATAAGAACAAGTGTGAGCGACTTGAGGTGTGGCTTCCAATAACATTACATTTTTTGAGTAAAAAAGGAATGCAAGTTGAACTAGAGTGGGGGCACAAGAAGCTTGATGAGTTTGCTAATGTAATGATGTTCCCAACATCGATGTGATTGACAAATAAAAGATTAGATGGGACCAAGCTTGAACAAAAACAAGTTGTTAACACCTATTATTAATAACACAACTTACGAACAAAGAAAAAAAAAAAAAGGGAATGAAAGAGGGGGAAATTAACAAATGATGAATTGGACCCACAATTCCAACAAAAAATTTCAAAATGTAACAATTTACCCTATTGATGTCATCCCCACCTTTAACAAGTGGCTCACCTCGACTTTGTTGAATACATCAAACTAATTTGAATAAATTATATTATATTAGATAATTCACTTGATGAAAAAATAAATTAAAAGAATATTGGTCTCCAAAAGGACTTTCCAACATCATATTATTTTGGCCCTTTCTAGAGTTTATATTATTCTATCCTATTATTAACGACACCATCAATCACTATTCTAAATAAATAATCATCCACATGATTTTTGAGGGAAAAAAATTAGAACAAACAATGCATAATAATGAAAATTATGAATTCGTTTTTGAGTTTGATAATGACTATGATTTTTCATGCAAAGACTTTTCAATAGTACTTCATTTCCTTTACATAATCAATATGATTATGATTTAATGAAGATTTATTAACATGATAATTTATTTCATAAAAATGAATACCTTCTAAAATATTACAAAATAAATAATGTCTAAGACCATTTTAATCCATTGTAGTACTAGAAAAATGAGCCTATGACATACATATAGGCACATTATAATTAAAAACTACCCCTTGTTTGAATGTGTGTAGTCTCTTTCCAAATTCACACAAAGATGTGATATTTTTATTTGTGATTTTTTTACTACAATCAATGTGTGTGAAACTAATTTATTCCAAATGTCTATAGATCCAATCAAGAAGTGTGGGGAGAAGGATGGTGTGTTTAGGGCTTTTCTAAACATTGTTGATCATGGAAATGATGTTTTGCACATGGTCTCAGTTCTTGATTAGTGTAATAAATAGGTCTTGAATATGTTGCCTTTCAATTTTATGAGCACATGTCCATGGTTCACAAAGTAGGATTCATTTTCAAGGGTAATTAATGTTGTTTCTCATTTTGATTGGTTTGTTGAAATTGAAATCATGGAGTAGTGCACTTCAACTGTTGTTGGCCTCATTAAAAAGCTTCAATCTTAACATCATGAATGTTATTTGGGCCATTTACCCATAGTTTTGGGTGCAACTTGAAGCCGATCAAAATGTTCTTGGTGCATTTGAGCATCTTCAAAGCCCATTATTGCTTTGGCAAGAATTTCGGCCCAAATCAAAAAAAATTCTTGACACTTTTGATGAAGGACTATTAGATCTACATGCATATTTTTTCAAGGTGACCATGTTTGTCAATTACCATGCTACCATGAACCTTTCACATGACTATAATCCTTAAAGCAAGTTGTGCAACAACTTGGCCACAAATTAATTTCGGACACATTAATTGTTAGAATGGTTCAAGTTCATCAAATTATCAATGTCCATGGTGATGGAAAACGTCAAAGATGAAAGCTGATTTTCAACTTTAAATATCACGAAGAACAAAGTCAAAAATTGATTGACAATTCATTTAGATTTAATTGTTAGGATGTTTACCCAAATTTTTTTCACATGGACACCTTTCCTTTTGTTGTAGCAATTAGGGCTTGGAGTGTTGCAAAGGCTTTCCATGGAAGAGTAACTTAAAAAGCCAACAATTCCTAAAATTTTATAACACTTGAGCTCTAAAATTTATATTGCAAAGGTAGGTGCACAATCGAATGTCTCACTATTGTGACAAAATGGTGTTTTTTTCTTGGGTACCCTATATTCAAATGCATATGGTGATTAATAGATCTTTAGATTTATTAATTGGGACTTGGATCTAAATTTTAAAAATTCATTATGAAGATAAATGTGTGATTATTTATTGATAAAAAACTCATTTGTTAGTAGTAATGAACTTTTGAAATTGAAAAATATGGACTAGTTGTTTGATTAGACCATCACAAAATGAAAAATTTATATTGATTTACATTCCAAATTTATTATTGGGACTCAATATATGATATAATATAAGATGATAAATTCATATGAAGAATCTTTTATTTGAAAACCTTAACCATTTGATAGTTAGGAATTTTTGAATGGTTAAAATTTAACCATATTTCAAATGTCCATATTAGTTGCAATTTTTTTTTTGCTTTTCAATTTTTTTATCCTAAAAGAATATTTTTTGAAAGCTTTACATAGGTCATTATTCATTTAAATTTTGTGGGTTTTCCTTTTAAGACTTTCAAATAAAAAATGACATTACTTACATTAAATACAAGTTCTCACATAGATTTGGGAATGTTTGTAAGCGATTGAACATATATTATTCAAAAATTAAAATAATAAATTTTTTTTAACCTAACAACTATGTCCATTTGAATTATTTAAAAAACCTTGTACAGACTTATAAACAATGTAATTTCTACCAATATTGAGACATTCGATTCTGCATTCACTCGCAAAATTTGTTGTAATTTTTGTTGGCTATCAATAGAGCTAGAATATGAATCTTTTTTCAAGTTTCAACTTGTCATATTTTGGATTATTGCAACGTTCACTCATGTTTTTTTTAATTGCTAGTTTGTTTGCTTTGATCATTTCTACATGCATGTTATTGGATTGTGTTCTTTGGGTTTTTAAATTCAATTTGGTGGATGGCATTTGTGCATTAGCTTTTCATTGCATTTGTTTGTATGAAACCACTAATTGTTCTTTGCCATGGTAGATCCATCTTCTATTGTAATCGTGGGCAAGGTCTTAATGAGTGATGTTCAATTCATTTATAAGATTTTTTTTCATGTGTGTATTGTGTGTGTTCTACTTGTTGTTGCACATATTTGCCAAAAAATTTACATGATATTACAACTAATTGTCATTTTTTCCACATGGAATTGCATCTATATTACCATTTCTATCACATGGAATTGCATCTAGTTGCCATTTTTACCACATGGAATTTCAGATAGTCGCAAATTTTCAACATTGCATTTGACTCGGTTGCATCCTTTGGCAAAATTGCAAAAACAATAATAGCCTCTTTCATCTATTTAAAATTGGGGTTAATAGGTAGCTTGTTTCCGAGTTTGCAAATTTCTCCCTAGTCATGCATTCTCCTTTAAAAACTGAAGGGCTGCCAATTTTTTCTATACGGAGCAGCTAAAAGTAGCCACTTCTACAACTTTTTAAGTTTTTTTTTTTTAAATTTAATTTATTTAATTGAAAATTATAAATAAATAAATAGATAAATAGATAAAAATAGATAAATTAAATTAAATTAATAAAAAAACCCACCCAAGAAAAAAACTGGCTGAAAGATTAAACGCTGCTCAGTAAGACAGACATATTTATGCTTAGGGTTTCATGATAGTTCGAACACTAAATTTCTGCGCCAAAATTAAAAAAGAAAAAAAGAAAAAAAACAGGAAAAAAGGCGATCACATTCCTGCGAGCACATTCTTTCCGTTTCTCATCCATCACATTCCGTTCGTAATTCCACCTGTGTGGTTTCCGAAGACCCATTCTGTCATTTTTCTCATCCAACAGATTCCACTCGGAATTACTCCCCGTGGTTTCCGACGATGACGATTCTGTCTGGTTCCAAGCCCCAACTTATTATTAGTCCACGCGGTCCGTAATTCATTCCTCTGTGTGGGTCGTTGCTTGGTTGTTTTCCTACCACGATTCTGTCCGTTTCTCATCCAACTGGGTTTCCAATACGCGGCCCCACTTCCACCACGCGTCAACTCCATGTGGTTTTTCCGTTCCCAACAAAACGTTCTGTCCATTTTTCATCCAAAAAATTAGGTGCCGTGAATTCTTTTAAGTGGCTCTTGGGCTTCCCACGACCTCGCCCGATCAAAAGCGTCTAATTTTACACGTGTCCTGTTATCATTGGTCGATTCCCCTGGAAGGATAGGGTGCGCGCGACACTCGCTCAGTGCAAATGTCTGCTTCGATTTTGTTTCGTGAAGTACTTGCGAGAAAAGGAATTAGGGTTTCACGCGTTGTTGTTTGTTGCTCCACCTGTTGCAGCTCGCGAGTGTGTTTTCCCTTGTGCGTGATTTGTTGCGAGAAAGAAACAAAGGAAGGAAGGAAGGAAGGAAGGAAGGGTGAGAGCTGTGGGGAATTCTTTTTTTCTCGTTCTTTGATCAGTAATGGCGACTGCAGCTTCGGCCATCAGTAGCTCCACATTTGCTGGTCAATCTGTCATCAAAGCTCAGTCCGAGCTCTCCCGGAAGGTCGCCAATGTCGACGCTCGTGTCTCCATGCGTCGGAATCTCAAGTCTACTCCCGGATCCCAGACATTCTCATCGGAGGGAGGCCTGGGCGACACAGAGAGGAGAAGAACAGGAACAACGGCAACAACAACAACAACAACAACAACAACAGTGAGAGCAGCTCAGAATGCAGCTGCAATAGTATCGGCAATATCAGGAGGGACACCAGTGAGATCCACAAGCATTTTGGTAGTCGGAGCAACAGGCACACTAGGACGGCAGGTGGTGCGGCGAGCTCTGGATGAAGGCTATGACGTGCGTTGCCTTGTGCGCTCGCGACCTGCTCCTGCTGATTTCCTGCGAGATTGGGGCGCCACAGTCTTCAATGTACATCCCCTCTTCGTGCTCCGTCTGTCCGTCTGTCCGTCTGTCCATCTGTCTGTCCTTTGTTCCTCCCTCTGTCAGTCTTTTGTCTTTCTGCAAGCCAGCCACATTCTTTCTTTCTAGAAAGCACTGCTCCATGGCTCTTATCAATAACGGATTCCAGCTCTGCACTGGATGATAGCAAAGATGAGAGGGGAAGGGCTTCGTAGCAAAGATGAGGAGGAGGGAGATTGAAGTATCTCTCATATCAAAGAAGGGAGGGTGAAGAAGAAGAAGCAGAAGACGAAGAAAGATGAAGAAGATGATGCAGCAATTGGCAAGAATTGTTAGTTTCCTGTCGAGGAGCAGTGGATGTTCTGACACATTTTAGTGTTGCAATCTGTGATCAAAGGGAGACTTGAACAAGCCTGAGACATTGCCTGGTGCACTTGTGGGCATCCATACTGTGATTGATTGTGCAACTGGGCGACCTGAGGAGCCCATTCGAAGAGTGAGCTCCCAACAATCTCTGAACTCTCCCTCCCTGTACTGTTTTTGTTTTTTTGTTCATGGTGTATCTAAGGTGGTTTCATAGAGCTTGATGATAGCAGAGCATTTCATAGCTTCATGACTTTGCTGTTTACGAGAGTGGTTGAATTTTGGCTTAGATCCACCATTAGGGTTTTGTGGGTCTAATTGATCAATTCTTGGGTTTAGGGTTTAGGGGTTTTGTTGTGAGCCTTGGAAGCCTTTGCTTTGAGTAAGTTTTCATGAGAAATAAGCCCAGTGCAAACGGAAAGAGTTTTATAACAGATTTTGTTGGATTGATTGTGGAATAGGTAGATTGGGATGGCAAAGTGGCATTGATCAGCTGTGCAAAGGCAATGGGAATTCAGCGCTTTGTGTTTTTCTCCATCCACAACTGTGAGAAGCATCCAGAGGTGCCACTCATGGAGATCAAGCGTTGCACTGAAAAATATTTAGTTGATTCTGGCATGAACTTCACCATTATCCGTCTCTGTGGTTTCATGCAGGCAAGTTTTCCCACCAATCTTTGCAAGCAGCTTTGCTTCATAGTGCTTGTTTTAGTGGCTTCCTTTTCCATTTTCCTTGCTTTACATTGCTACTTTTTAAAGGAGTTTTTAGGTAACCTGGAAACCTTTTCAACAGTCAAATTCTTGCAAGATCTGTGTTTTATGTGTGTTGTGAGCCTTGACTGTTTGCCTGTATCTCAACTTCTAAATCATCTGGTCCTGCTGCACAATTGCTTTCAATTCTGATTGTAGGTTTATGTATACCTGCTATATTTCAGGGCCTGATAGGGCAATATGCAGTACCAGTTCTAGAAGACAAGTCTGTATGGGGAACTGATGCACCAACTCGAATTGCTTACATGGATACTCAGGTTCCTCTCTCTTTACCCTCTGGTTGTTGAATTTGAAATGTTGTAATGTTGAGAAGGGGGATTCTTTAGGTGCAGAATTGAGAGCAATGCTTCACTAGCAGGACTCTACATTCACACCAAACCATTTTCTAGTTTCTGCTCATCATTCATTGCATGATGAGTTTGCAGGATGTGGCACGTCTCACATTAACAGCACTGCGTAGTGACAAATCAGAGCGGAAAGTTATGACATTTGCTGGCCCTCGTGCTTGGACCACCCAAGAGGTAATGTCTATTTGTGCTGCATTCCAGGATACTTTATAGTACAGTGTGGTATTGCATGTTCTTAATGCACATTGGATATATTGTGAGGTTACTAGTTGCAAATGGATGCCATGGTATAGTCTCAGTATGCCTTTGGCCTGAGTCTTTGGCCTACAGTTGGAAGCCTGGAACATAGAGCTGAAGGTTCAGGAGAAAACCAAAGTACAAGTCCCTATTTCTGATGATTAGGTTCCATGAGTGCAGACAACCTTGTTAGTAATGATTTGAGTGACTCCGCCCTTTGTGTCTTTGCAACACCCAACAGCATGAGATCTGTGCTATTAATTTGCTCTTTCTGTTGGATGGGTAAGGTATGCAAGTTTGCAGCAGATGACAATGGATGTGTGAACCTTGTTAGTGTCTCAAACTTAGGGGTTGAATGGGAAACAGGTCATCAGCTTGTGTGAGAGGTTAGCAGGGCAAAATGCAAAGGTCACAACAGTGCCAGTTGGTGTGCTCAAGTTCACCCGCATGCTCACCCGGCTTTTTCAATGGACTGCTGATGTTTCTGACCGCCTTGCATTCTCAGAGGTAAAAAAAGTAGTTTGCACAGTCTCTAATGTTGTATGTATTTTATTGCACTCTGTACTCATCAAATTATCATGTATCCCCTTCTCATGATGTGGTAAAACTTTTTGCATCCTGTAGGTGCTCACAGGTGATGATGTGTTCTCAGCGCCCATGACAGAGATGTATTCAATGCTAGGAGCTGACCCAAAGGAAACAACCACTTTGGAATTGTACTTGCAGGAGTATTACTCTCAAATCCTGAGGAAACTGAAGGACTTGAAAGCCCAGTCAAAACAAGGGGATTTTTACATCTAAATCAATCCCTTCCCCTTGGAAGTAGACCAAAGACTCCATTGTAGATGGTGTCTTACCTGTTGGGTTTGTAACATGGTTCCGTCTGTCTCAATTTGTCTGTAATTTTACACATCTCTTGCGAAAACCAGCTGATAGTTAACCCTCTGGATTAGAGATGCCTAACTGTTTTTTCCTTTTTTTTCTGCCTAATTTCAGCTTTGTAAACCTCCTACCATCAATTTTCTGGCTCAGAGTTGTCAGATCTAATCACCAATTTGTGTTTTGTATGATCCAGACTTGCCACATTCTGTAAGCTTTTCTTTTCCAAAGAATTTAACTGGCAAGCACACTAACAACCAGCATTCAATGCAGCACAATAATGTATTCTTGTTAGATTTGCTGCAGCCCACAGTGCCAATGAACATGGTTTGTTTTGGCAAATGGTACATTAGTCTGTGTGATGATTTACACTGGTACTGCACATCGTGCTAATTTAGTGTGTACATGTGAATGCTGAAGTTTCCAATGCTCTGTGAAATTGTGTGAAATGCTCAAATTTCAATGCTCAGTGAAAGTATGCTCTGTCATGACATGTTTGGATTTCTACAGCTCAGGGGTTTCAGGATTACTGGGAAAGGGTGGTGAACACACTGAGTGCGCTGGAGCATGTGAGAACACAGGAGTATGTAAATACTTTACAAACACATTTCCTGACTTCATTTAGTTCATGTATTTACACTATGGTGCAACTCTTGAACCTTTGACCTTCTTCACACAGAGCAAGCAAGACTTGGAAGCAAGACTGACAAATGAGTCATTCAAAGTTTCTGTCTAGGGTAATAATGCTCTCCTCTGAGCGCCTTTCTCAACCTAAAGAAACACGTCTTTTTGCTTCAGATGAGGAAGAATTACCAGTATAATTACCTTATATAGGAAGATGCGGATCTGACTATGTCTTTAAAGAGAAATATATTTAAAAGGGTGTAATAATTATAATTTGCATACAAAGATCTGACAAAAGAAACCTTGGAACAAGTATATCACATTTACCATTTCAAGATTGGAGTTTAGATATGTTCAAATAAACAAAGTAATGCAATAGTCAAGATCTGTTTCCAATGAAGATACAGTTTTGCTTTCCATCCTTCTCTTGGGATAAACTCTCTCGATCTCATTATCATGATTGGTGGTCTCAATCTTACAACATGAATGAGTGCTATTCAACTTGAGTTATGAACTAAATTTTTTGATGATAGGTGTGCATTTTAAGGATTCATTGAATGGTTCAAGATGTATGGCCAACATTTGAGATTTATTAGAGGAGAGTTAGACTTTAGATTAGATATTCACAAGTTGTTCAATTTGACAATCCCATGAAAGTGTATTTTTTCAATGTTCAAGATCTTCTCAAACAAAAATGGTATTTTAGATTTTGTCCTTGTTTCTAGAGATCAACAATCTTCATTTCTTACATTGATCATTTTTATCTTCTAACATAGTGGTCAAAATTGCTATTTTATTTACTTATATAGTGCCCTCTTAAAACCTTAGTAACATGTCTTTTGAATATTTTTTCAAAATTATTTTTTCACTCTCTTGTTTTTTTTCAGTGTGAAATAATTGTTTTCATCATCATGTCTATTGATTTGTTTTGCACTTGGAGTATGTGAGAGATATTTCTTTTTTGTCTTCTTTCTTTTTAGTTTTTTGGTTTGTAGATTTGGCGTTTTTGCATGATTTCTTTAGCAATTTCCTTTGTTGGTCTTTTTTTTTTTTTTTTTTTTTTTTTTAAAATTTTTTTTTTTTTTTTTTTTTTTTTTTTTTTTTTTTTTTTT
>Ga0116229_10007189_pt1 | contig 17708 bp, 11 predicted proteins | sample S1TSphgellanicum_3_FD_87313 | JGI IMG/M metagenome (GOLD analysis project Ga0116229, IMG submission 87313) | Host-associated microbial communities from peat moss isolated from Minnesota, USA - S1T2_Fc - Sphagnum magellanicum MG | ecosystem: Host-associated > Plants > Peat moss > Unclassified... | reverse complement strand
AGAGACACAAACAAACTCCACAAATCACAGTCCCAGACAACTCTCCTACAGAATGACTATGCAAGAGCTTGAATTTTCAAGTCAGAAAGTTAGGGCCTGATGAAGCAGCTTGTCAAAACCTAGGGGGTGGCATCATGGAAAAATGCACAGATATTAATCAAGATTTATGTAAGCATTCCATCTGAACAGGCCTGCCCAATTATGGGATAATCGTGTTACTTCGCTCAAAGTCCACAACGGGCAATGGAGCAGGATATTGGCACTTAACAGTGAGACTACATCTCACCTCTAACCATCTCAGTCCAGCCCAGCTGCTGCAAGTATATTGCAAAGCAGGCACTCGCCTTTCATCCACAGAGTTACTGAAAAGATCATTACCCTCCGCTGCTTCCAACCCAGCTCTGCTTTTTCTAAAGCTCGTCTTACTCTGTTGAGCAGCATACACTGTCAAACCTATGACCCATGTCTCATTTCCCTTGCCTTCCTTTGAACCTGGTGAGGTACCATCTGGGTTTTTTACCTCTCTGGGTTTCTTTGTAGGGTCTGCCCAAGAGCCTCCCACAGAGAATCTCCTACTGCCTCAATCTTTGTGTAACACCTGGTAAATTCTTAGCCTCTACTTTTGCTTTAGCTCATCATGCCCTTTTGGAAGAACCCGTACCAAGGATTCATATTTCACAACAAGGCTACATTCTCTGACCCCTATAGGTCCTGGCTCAGTGCTTATGTCTGCACCATCTGACATTCCTACCATGTCTACAAGAACCCCTCCTGAAATGAAACCCTTGGCTGTCTTGCATGCTTTGCAGGCCTCTCACTCTCCTGCTCTGTCCCCCTTGTCACCTCTATCAACCCATTATTGATGTACAACAATGTGGGTATTATTAGAGAAATTTCTGTCTTGAATGGAGAAGTATCTCTTGGATCTTTTAGAAAAACATGTCCACTCAGGCACCACTCTCCAACCATTCAAGTGTTCTTTGAAACAGACCTACCTGGGTTTGCTTTGGAGGTTTGTTGCAAGTGAAGCAGGGCTTGGGACCCCAAGTTGATTGAAAGATGTGTTATAGGTGACAACAGCCTATTCATCTGCAGGATCAGGAGCTGGTGGATACACAAAATTGGTGGGGGGCTGTGAAGATGCTGCAGAAGGAACACACATGTTCTTTTGCAGCACATGGCTGCGAGTTGATGCATTTTGATAAAGTCAAAATTTGATGTTGGAGAATCTGTTAGTTGTGGAGATTCCCTGGTGGTTGCTTATTTAGGGAATTAATGTGAGGTAATCCTGGGATGGCCAGCTCCTTCATCAGATTTTTTATACACCACCTGACATTGAAGCATTTGGGCTGTTCAAGAAGAAGATCATGCAAATGCAGCTCTCATGCTACCCTTGGCATCTGTACAGACCAAATCCGAGCTGGATGTGTGCAAAACTGCATTGGCAGATGCTACTATGCTCACAGATGTTATTGGAGATAAGAGAGCTCTCAATTTCCTCAGGTGAATTTGTTAGATCCAGAAAGGGAGCAGTTCTCCATTTTAGATTATGAATTCATGAGTCAGAGTTCATAATAAATGTGTTTTCATCTAATATGTTGAGTCCAAGAGCTCTAAGAAAGTAGTTTTGATCGGAAAGCTCTCTCTGATTTTGGGTAGATGAAAATATGTTTCCACTTGTGTAGCATTCGATCTGGAGGCAGCTGACTGGTCTCTCTTAGTATGAAACTTATCAGAGAAGTCTGCTGTCTGCCTTGTTTGCTATCTGTGGTTGGGTCTGTCTATTCAGGACCATAGGGTGTTTTGATATGTCTTGTGGCTTTTCACACTGGATTTCATGTTTTGATTTCTCAATTCAGTTATGATGCACTTGGCTTTGACACAGGCATTGTGTTGCTTGCCCTCTCTCTTTATCTTCTCTGCCTTTGTCATAAGCAAGTGGCAAGATGTAGCTTCTATTGCTGGCTGATTGTCTGAATATGAAAAGGCATGGCTGGTCTATAATGAAGTTGCAAAGATAATGAGAAGAACTGTAAGGATAAGTCTGGAGCACCTTTGAAATTGAAACTTTTGGGATCAGATCATGAAGAAGCATTTAGCATTGCAGGATGCTTTTAAAAATCAAAAGCCATTTATTTAATCACTCATGGTTGCAAACTAAAAGATTTTTTTTCCTTTCATTATGGGCTACTAGGTAGGTTCTTAATCCTCAATTCCAAATTTCTCACACCATGCATGATGCATTAATTGTTACTGAATTTTGGTTAAAAAAGGGTATGGTGTTAGCAGCTTCTAAATTAATAATTGGTAGGCACAACTGTGGAGGTTTGTTAAAAAACCCTTGTTTTCTTTTGGGGGGGGGCGATGTTTATTCACTTATAAATATTGAAGATAAATGGCATATTCTTCCAATAAAATGACAACAAAAAAAATTTATGCGAATTTTATTGTTCATTGCCTAACCAAATGTCACTTTGACATTTCAATTCCATGTTTGGCTTTGTTGACCAAATATCAACACATCGCAACCTTGAAATACAGTATATCTGGTGTTACATAATCCTAAGAAAATTTTACAAAGAAAAAGAAGAAAATGATATATGTTGAAATCTTTGAGATTCAATCTTGCAAACTATGGGATGCAGTCCCTTGTTCTAGCCACTAGATTGCTGACATATATTTTAAAATGTAATATACATTCTAATAGTTATTCTTGATTGTTGGAATTATGAAATATTCAATTTGAGATTGCTAGATCTCTTTCTCTCAAACAAATAAATATTCAATATAAAACTGTCAATTGTCAGTTGCAGATATGGTATGTATCATGCAAACAATTTGAACCATTGACCATCACAGATAAACAAAGGGTGTGTCACACGGTGGCCTTGCCATTTACATTAAAAATATCTTAAGGCAAAAGAAGAATTGTGAAAGTTCAAATATTTCACCATGCAAAAATATAATCTTCAAAAAAATCCTCTAAAAGAAACCAAATTTTTTCAAGATATCATAACTCTAAGTAATCTCAAGTTTCAACACAAGCCAAAATTTCATCTTTCAAAAATCCTCATATAAAAATAGACCTACTACCCAGGTGCCAAAATCCCTTAAGCTACTATACTCTATTATGAATCTAAATGCAATATCCTTGCCTTGTATTGGTGTTTTCATTCAAGCATCCAAATCCTATATTCTTTAAACCTTATCACTCATCAAAGTCAAAACTATCCAGTAAGTGATATCAACAGGAAAAATTTATGGGTTTAGGGTTCTAAATTTATGGGTTCTAAGGGTTTTAAAACACTTAGAATTATGTACAAGTTTAAATGTTTGACAAATTAATGTCATAAGAAATCAACTTTGATTTATGGATTTCATAACCCTTTTTCACCCCCATGTACAAGTTCATGTAATGTAATCCATCACTTTAAGTTTAATTAACAATAATATAAAATACAACATGTAGCTTTTACCCTATCCTTGGGGTTATGGTTATGTAATTAGTCGCACATGATTGTGATTTTAATGATAACATTCTACCATGCCTTGTTTTGATCATGTGTGCTTACATTTGCGGTATCCTTTGTTTCCTCCTATTTTTATTTTTTGTTATATTTGGGTTATGTGTAAACATTTCACACCTCAATTTGTTAGAGTTTCACACCCATGTCATCTCTTTGACAAATTAATAAAACTCTAAGAGAGAGAAATAGTAATTAATCTAAGTTATGATATTTCAAACATTGTCACATAAATCATCTCCAAGAGTAGGTCTAGGAGTCAACTTAGGTTTTAAAAGACAAGTATGTCAATTGTTAACTTAAGATTATCAATTTGGTTGAACTCCCAAGGATGCTTAGTAGGCAATACAAGATGAATCCATTTTAGTAAAATAATGTGTTATATTTAGTGTTTTTTTGGGCAAATTATTTCACCTTGGCTTTAAGAAAAAGGTCATTTACAAATTTTACAAAGGGTTTTTTTCCTTTGTTTTCCCTGAGCAAAATTGGCCAAATTTTCAAAAAAAATCAGCCAAAAGCCACCACATTTAGACACTAGGGATAGACTATCTAGTGACCAAACATTTAAGCACTTAGGGCAGGCTGGATCCAAGGGGAGGGCTCCATTGTTTATGATGTCCAAACAAAACTTGAACCGCTCCTTTTGGCGCATCTGACACATTAACAATCATAAAAAAATGGATTAGAAATGAAAAAGTTATAGGCCCCCAAAGTAAAGGGGGTCAAGAACTCAGAAAGACAAACCATTGAACACTACCAAAGTTGGTTTTTGAACACCCAAAACAATCCTTGTATGTTGGTATATTCCTATTAGAGTTCAAAAATAATTTGTATAATTTCAGGTGGGACTCCTATAGCATTTTAAATCATTTTAAATGAATAAGAAATAAAAAAAGTTACGAGGTTTGAAAGTAGGAGGGATCCAAAGAGAAGAAAAAAGAAAAGAAACATGTTTTGTAAGTTCAATTATTTTTTCATTATTCCTTTTCCTTTGCACTTCAAGAATTATTTCTAGAACTTGAAGTAACGCTCCCATAGCATTTTAAATCACTCAAAATGAAATACATATGATGAAGATATAAATAAATGTTCGATCAAAGGCAAGTAATTGATGTTGGGCTGATTTATCCTAAGTTCGTAGAGGTTGCCAAAAATCCCACTTTTGTGCCCAACCTCTAGCCAAATTTGGCTCATTCTTTTTATGGATGATTTACAGTCCACATGATTGACAAAATTGGGGGAAAAAAACTTTGGTTATATTGTCACTTGTAACCCATTATAATAAAAGTAAAGACAATAAACAATGGCCCTAACAAGGGTTTTTAAAAAATAATTCCTGATGTTTACAAGTTGGGTACATATGTTGGGTGGAGGCGTTGATGTTAGCAACCACTAGGATTTTTACATAAGTACAGTTGGCACCTTTGGTTATTTTGAACTAAAATTCTAGCACCCAAGAAAAAGAATTAGGTAACATAAAATGACAATAAAAAAAATTAGGATATATATTAAATGGGCTACATGGATTTTTTCATTTTAAAAAACTAATAATTCATTTCATTTTGCATCAATGTAGTTGAATTGGTGAATATGTTCAGATTTTTGTACAATATGTCAAAATGCAACAATTTGCAATTCATGATATATGCACTCTAAAATGATGTAAACAACACCTTCAAACTTACAAACAAGGCCCAAGGGATCAAACCCCAATCCTTTCAAAGCTTGCCCATTGCAAGAAATGATATTACACACTTGTGGGTTTGTAACTGATTTTTTAATTCACATAAATGAATATATATATAGCCCATTTGTGAACCCACAAGTGGTTTATTTTATTCACATAGGTGAAGGCAAAAACAATCGGTAAACAAAAAATACAAAACACAAGTCACAAAAAAATAAATCCTAAACCCTAAAAATTAACCCTAAATCCCTACTTTGAAATTGAAACCAAAATTACATTTTTATCAAAAACTTAATATATTTCCAATTAAAATCACAACTTAGAACCAAATCACAAGTTGAATTCTGTTTTTTAAACTTTAGAAAATTGAAGGTTGATTCAACCCCGGTTCTAGACCTCAATGAAACCTTTTAGTTTTGATTCTACCTAATTCCCAAAAATTAACCTAGGTCCAAGTAAGTTCCAAGTACTCAAATTCAAAACCACATATTCCTACCCAACAATTTGAGTATTCGGCCAACATTGGTCGCAACATTATTTTTTTTCAAATGGAAAATCTAATGAAACATGACAAATGAACATAGGTGTTAACATCCAAAAATTCATCTTGTAAAAACTCACTTTTGTTACTACCGATTTTTGACTACAGACTCTCACTACCAATTTTTAATACCAATTTATTAAGAATCAAAAAGGAGTTTCGAAGTAGTTTAGATGTTTATATTTAAAACCAAAATTTTAAAGGATTAGTTTAACACCAATCAGGTTTATCTTGATTGATGTTAGTGATTAGTAGAACTTTCCAAGATTTTCTTGGAGTTACACCATTTTCTAGAAAGGAATTATAGGAGGAATCCGACGTTTTTTTTTTGTTTGTCCAACTTGACGAAATGTTCCATTTGACTAGAACCCATTGGTCATTTTGACCAATGATATCATTTTTTGTTTGATTTGATTAAATATCTCATTTAACAAGTAGTCAAACTAGTCATCATTAGTCAAATTGATCAGTCACTAATTATAATGTCCATTCGTAAGGTGGACCTTTAGTTAAAATGGACATGTTACTAATATAAAAAATTCAATTGTGCAACTTTGACAACTTGAATAACCATGATTTTGTACTAATGTGAGCATAGTTTATATCCTCACATATGTTTGTCACCATTTCCCAAGGTGTTTTTCAAGGTGTATAATGAGTTTTTGTCTTGTTTCAATATGTTTCAAGATTGATGTTTCTTGGAATTCTTAGTTTCTTGGGGGCAATTGTTCGAAGGAGTTCCTTAAGGAACTCCTTCAAAGAGGTTTCCTTGGGATTCCATGAGGTTTATAGTTCCTTTGAGGTAGTCTCGAGGAGGAAGGTTTCCCCAAGGAGAAGGGTTTTCCCTGAGGAGGAGGGATTTTCTAAGGAAGAAAGTTTTCTAGGGAGAAATCTTTTCTTGGGGAGGAAAGTTTTATGGGGAAGAGGGTTTCTCCAAAAAAAAATATTTTCCCCAGGAGGAAAATTTCTAAGGAGAAAGTTTTTCCTGGGGAGGAGAGTTTATTTGGGTAGAAGGGTTTTCCCTGGGAGGAGGGTTTTCCCTAAGGAACTCCATGGATTAGGTTTCCTTGGGGAAGTTGTGGCGATTGTGGATTGTTTTTTTGGGGATATGGATTTGTTTCTAAGGAATTTATTTATATGTTTCAATATGTTTATGTTGTATGGGATGGGGACTAAGACGAGTGACAAGTAGGTCAATTATTCACATGAACTTGCACAAATCAAACAAGTTGGTTAGTGCATAATTGGAGCACTTTTGGTGCACGGACGAACCACAAGCAAACACAGACTCACAAGACTCACCACGGCTCGAACTTGGGGGAAGCCACCACCTTCCCCCTTATAGTATTATTTGTGTTTGGTCACATGCCCTACACCCAAATGTCATTTTGTCCCAAGACTCCCAAGTTGGGAATCTTGAAATTCCCGAAATGGGGACTTCCGCGACTTTGGAGGCCCATAACTTTTTGTGTAGACCTTCGATTGAAATGAGGTCTAAAGCAAAGTTGTAGCCCGTGTTAAGAGTTTTTTCCAACGAAATGCGGCACGCCATTTGCACGAAAGTAAATTAGGGTGATTTCTAACTTTTAGTGGTCGGGAGTTAAATTGGTAGTTTGATTCCCAACCCTTCATTTGGTCATAACTTATGTTTCGAGCTCAATTTAGACATCTACTTTTCAAAAACTTTCTAATGGTATAAAAAACTCTTTAATCCAATGAGTTTTGACCCCTACAATTGCCCTCTAAAAATTCAAAAGTCCATCAAGAGCCCACTTGAGAGTGTGTGCGTTCATTCCTTCACACTTTTCTACACTCCTAGGAGCATGAAATGTGACTTTCAAGCTTCACTCTTGGCTCGCACCTTTGCAAGCCCTTGCTTTGGTCATGAGCCCAAGGTTGGGGTTGGAACAGTACCCTACATTTAGCACTGAGGGTAGGAGAGGGGAACTTGATAAGAAACATAAACATCATGAAAACATGCAAATAAAACAAAAGAATAACATAGACCTATACAAAACATGCTTGAGCGCCTCTTTCCTTCTAGGTTGTTGCTCCCATGACTTGTTTTTACAGATTCCATTTTTTGGTTTGAACTTTCGAAATAAATAAGTCTCCCAAAGAGATTGCCTCCACTCTTGAATGTAGGACAAGAGGGAAGGGACATTTGAGAAATCTCACACAGTCAGGGTTAGGTCTGAAACAATAGATGCATGTAAGGCAAAGGCTTTAACTTCCAACTGCAAAAAACAACTCCTATAATTAACAAAACACATTGTAGTTTCAAATGGATAATGAAGATAAGAATGTTTAATCAAAATGCTTGCCAAACCTAGTGCCAAAATATGGCCTTGTGTAGCCATCTATTGAATTGAATATCTGAGAAGCCTTGATTGGGAAATTTTTTCGACTTTTTCAAGACATTAGATTCATTCCATTGCTTGAACTAGGTGAGCTTTTGGTTCGAAGACACACACAAGTAAGCCATCATTTACAGCTTCTTTGTGAGCATTTCAGGTTCAAAATTCATATTGTAATGAGTTTGGATCTCCTTCAAAAAATCGAGACCTAGTGTAGGATCACACATAGAGAGATACTTGCAAAACACAAAGTAATGGTTTTTGTGGACTTGTTCCATAGTACTCTCCATTTGTTTTTGAAACTCGACAATGGACCTTTTTCCATTAGTAGGAATATTTTCATAATAGATCTTCACTACCACATTCATCATTGTAGATATTTTGCACTTCAAGAAGGACAAGAAGTGAGAATAATTATGAAACTTCTTGAGTGGAATCTTGCTAATAGAATAAATTTGGAAGAAATCATGGACAAGATTGGGCTTGACATAATCAAATTCCATAGACTTGTTTACCAAAAGGGGGAGTGAGTTCCTTGAAAAACCAGAAACTATATTTAAAACACAAATCTGGTGGAGGTTATTAAAGGTTTAGTGACTTACTTATTAAGATCTATCATGGCTATGAGTAGCTTCACAAGGCCATGTGATGTATCCATCATTATGGAATCAACCAAGATGTGCCAAGACACCTTGTCATTGTGAACACATTAGATATATGGCATCCAAGCCTATAGCTTGTGATTGCCATCCCAAACAAAAAAATCTAGTGAGAGACAGATTACAAATTAGGATCCTACAAGAGAAAACTTTCAAACCTTTCGTTTTCTGATCTCCAATGGGCATTCCAGCCCGCTTGGTATGTTTCGAAAAACTCTTCCTCTTTTTTCTAATTCAATGGAAACACATAGAAAACCTTGTCACCCTCTTTGTAACTAGTTAAAAAGCTTGCTCCATCTTAAGCACATCAATTTTAAGAGCAAAATGCATTATTGGCATTGAAATCAATCTATAAACAAGATATTCATTCTCGCCAATTGCGCTTGGGAAACATCTTGTGTTTTCCCAAGATCTTTGTGTTGTTAAACTTGTCCTTTTGCACGGCCTAGATTATCTTGTCGAAGAACATGGTTTCAACTGATTGAATTGTAGAAAAAAACTATGAGTCCTATAGAAGAAAGATAGAACAATTAAAAAAGACCATTGATTGTGAAGAAATTGAAAACAAAACTAGATACAAACTTGGATAGTTTGGATATTACTGAGTCTGATTGGTGTCACTACCAAGCACAGTTGAATCAACATTAAACCAAAATTAGGTACCTCAAGCATAATTAAAAACCAAGGTTTCTATAACTTGAAAATTTCAAGATCTTGCCAAGATATTCGTTTTCAAAGCTTAGCGATTGACACACCCCCGAGCTCCTTAATGGACTCAAATGTGAGTCCAAATTGAAAACAATGGAAGAGTAAGGAGTCGGGGCACGTTCTTTGGCTCGCAACACTTTAAGGGGTAGAGGGGCATGCTAGAGCTTCGGGATGGGACTAGGAAGAGTGATGAGCATCAACTATTCACACGGAACCTGCACAAAACCAACACAAGGTGGTTAGTGCATAATTGGAGCACTTTTGGTGTTAGGATGAACCACAGGCAAATTCGGATTCACAAGACTCACCACGGCCCAGACTTGGGGGAAGCCACCACCTTTCCCCTTATAGTATACTCTATGCTTTTCCACGAGGCCCACATTCAAATGGCTTTTTGTCCCGGGACTCCCAAGTGGAAGTCCCGAAATTGCCAAAGTCGCATTACTAGAAATTTTGTTTTTTGCAACTTGTCTTATGCAACTAAAAAATCTCACATGCAACTATTTTGGAGTTGCATGCAACACGTGCAGTTGCATGCGACATTTTTTAGTTGCATAAGACAAGTTACAAAAGACAAAATTTCTATTAGTGTCGGGACTCCCACAACTTTGGGGCCCCATAACTTTATGTGCAGACCTCCGATCAAGATGAAGTTTGAAGCAAAGTTGTAGCCTTGGTTGAGAGCTTTTCAACGGTATGTGGCACACCACCTATACGCAAGGAAATTGGGTCGATTCCTGACTTTTAGTGGTCGGGAATCAAATTGGCAATTTGACTCCCATACTTTCTTTTAGCCATAACTTGTGTTTTAGATGTCTAAATGGGTGATGCGAGCCCATTTTAGAAAGCTTATCACCATCATTGAGCCGTTATCAAATTTCGATGATGGTTGCAAGGTAAAATTTAAAAACCCAAACTTGGGCTCAAGTCCTTTTACGACCCAAGCCCAAGTTTAGGTTCCTAAAGCTCATCAGAGACTCGATTTCTTTAATCCAAAGAAAAGGAAAGAGAGGGAGGATTCACATGTTGGTGAAACTTTTGTGGTTTGTGACGGATAGAGAAGGACAGACCCTGGTACTAATGTTGTAACGATGAAGTTCATCCGTGTGAGTCTCTGTTTGAGATAGTAATCAATGCCAAGTAGGAGGTTCTCTCTAATCCTTGAACTTTGTGCATCTTCTTCCTCCTCCTACAAACACAAGTGCACAATAAGAATGTTCTCTTCTAAATCACACTCCTTTTGTGCATGTCAAAACCTTAAAAGCTACATAAAACCTTGGAATTATTTATTGATTATTGGTAGCTAGTAAATCTCATATTCTCCTTTTTCAGTTCTTCTTCCCCCGAGCTTTTTTGTGTCATTTGTTGATGAAAAAGAAACAAGAGTTCATAATTTTCTAAATGAATGTTGCTAAACCTTGATTCAAAACGAAGACATTAATTTTTTTTTACTTTCTTTTTGTTGTCAAATCCATATTTTTATTGTTCTCATGGATTTCATGATTATTTCATCACTTGCCTTTTGCATTATGGAGAGACCAAGTTGTTCTTCTCAAGCCCAAGATTTTGTTTCTTGCATAATATTATTACTGAACTTGAAAAACAAATTGTCCTACGATATTAACAATTTCACAAATAAAGTTTGTTTGAAACCTTGAAATTTTCTTTTGGGTTTTAGGTCTCACTTGAATTATTGGAATCCTCTTTGGGCATCCCCCAATCTCTCACTTCCCCATTGCAACATTTCTATGTTGACCTTTCATGTGCATCTAGTTATGTCTTCGTTGCTTTTGGCCTTTTTAAAAAACTTGCTTCAAACCTATGATAGCTTTCTACATTTGGGGAACAATTCTGTCTTTTGTTTCTATAATATATTTATAGTCTCATGTACTCCATAGATAAGATGTTAGGGTTTCACTTCTAGTAGTCTTAACTTTTGTAGTGCTGCATAATCTTATAATAGGTGAAAAAATGGCTTTACCTTGTCACCAGTGTGCATATTTTTTTGGCATGGCCTTGGCATGTTTTTGTTACACTAATAACAACAATTTCAAGATTTGTTTATTTCAATACCCTATTTGGTTCCATCTTTCATCATAAGTGGTGTTACAATGTACCTCTTTCCATACATGGAATTATTTAACAACAACATCAAGTATTGTATTAAGCTCTCATATGTAATTCCCATTAACTTACCCACTTGGATTGTGCATACAATTAGGGAAATCAGATATGGAATACAAATTCCAACCATGTCTGTCACTTTTTATTATTTTGATATGTTATGATTTGGGTGCCCTATTGTATTTTGTCATTCAATATTCCTTCACCCCAAAAGCTCAGTATTTTTTGAGGTTCCATCCACCCATTTTAGTGTTTGATGGTTTCAAATTTCATGTCTAATCGTCAGATTATGTCGATAATGGTTCATAGAGTGTCTTTTAATTATTTCTTGTGGCATCTTTTGTCCTCTTCACATCTCATCCCGCCAAAATCATACTAATAAGGTGGTAGACAATTTTCCTAATTTATTTTTGGATTTAGCTTGTGTAAAACATTATTAATTTAACCTATATTCGATTTATCAATTACTCTATTTATAGTCTTCGATTTAATTATTGTATACTACTTATTACATTATTCCTATTACCCTTTGTCCTATGCATCATTTTCCTATTGCATTTACGCCCGTTATAAATATAGTTAGTTGAGTTCATGCTTTCCTTATAGCCAATTTTGTAGGATTGTTCTTTTTTCTTAATGTCCTTTTGTTATTTCCTCCCACATTTTTTTCATGGCAGTACATCCTTTTTTTGTTCATTGCTATTCTCAAAACTTCATGCTTGATATTAATGTACCTGATGTTTGAACAAATCAATATTGATTTTAGGATTTCATTTCTAAATGGCTATGAACAATTTTTTTATCTTTTTCATTTTTCTATTAGAATCCAATTCATTTTTATAGTTACATTAATGAAAACTAGCCTTTGGAAATAACTTGTTTAGGTTCTTGAAGATTAGAAATAAGGATGTCGCAACCCTAGCTTTGGGCTCGTGACCAAGGCTAAGGGGGTTGCAAGGTTGCAGGCCAAGAGGAAGGAAGCCCGAGAGTCAAGGCAAAGGCATTGCAAGAGTGCGGGCCAAGAGGAAGCCCGGGAGTTAAGGCAGGAGGAAGCTTGGGAGTCACATCACATACCGGGAGTGTTAGAAAGTGTGAGGGAGTATGAGGGAGTGAACCCTCACACTCCCAAGGCAACTCCCACTTGGGGAGATGGAGTCTCGGTGGACTCCCGAAACTTCAGAGAGCGATTGCAGGGGTCAAAACTCAATGGCTTGTGGTGTTCTTTATATCATTGGAAAGCTCTTGGAACGTAGATGTCTAAAATGGGCTCGCATTGCTCGTTTGGACATCTGAAACACAAGTTATGGCCAAAAGAAGGGCCGGGAGTCGAACTGCCAGTTTGACTCCCGACCACAAAAAGTCAAGAATCGACCTCTTCCCGATGTCCGATTCGAGAGTGCGACACGGCGTTGGAAAGCTCTCGACGAGAGCTACAACTTTTCTTCAGACCGCATCGCGATCCAAGGTCTGATAGAAAAGTTATGGGGCCCCAAAGTCGCGGGAGTCCCATTTGGCGCGATTTCGGGACTCTCACTCGGGAGTCCCGGGAAAAATAGCCATTTGGATGTAGCCTTCGTGGAGAGCTGCAGAGTATACTATAAGGGGGAAGGTGGTGGCTTCCCCTAAGTCCGGGCCGTGGTGAGTCTTGTGTTTCCGTGTTGCCCGTGGCTCGTCCTAGCACCAAGGGTGCTCCAACTATGCACTAATCACTTTGTGTGGGTTGTGTGCAGGCCCGTGTGAGTAAGTGAAGCTTGTCAACTCTTCCTAGTCCCATCCCGAAGCTCCAACACGCCCCTCTACCCCTCAAAGTGTTGTGAGCTAGGGAGCATGCTCCGACTCCTCTTTACTCCGCTGCTTTATACTTGGGCTCACATTTGAGCCCTTTAAGGAGTTGGGAGTGCATCATTTGGTATCAGAGCTCTGGGAGAGCTCGATCCACTTATTGGGGAGTTCCAATGGCACTAAAAAAGTCTTGCAAGGTAGTCCAAGAAACCATGGTGGAAAGACCCACCCAAGACCCGGATGTTCCAACCCAAGACTCGAATGTTCCACCCCAAACTGATGCATTCCCAAACTCTTGAAAAGATTCAAATGTAAGTCCCAAGGTGAAAACAACGGAAGAAGGAGGAGTTGGGGCACTCTCCCTAGTTCATAACACTTCAGGGGTAAGAAGGGCATGCTAGAACTTTAGGATGGGGACTAGAAGGAGTGACAGCAGGTCACTTATTCATATGGATTTGCATAAACCAAATAGTAAGTTGGTTAATGCATAATTGAAACACTTTTGATGTAGAAATTAGTCATGGGCATACATGGACTCACAAGATTCACCACGGCCTAGACTTGAAGGAAGCCACCACTTTCCCCCATATAGTATTATCTGTGATTGGCCACGGGGTTACATCTAAATGTCATTTTTCCTAGGATTCCCAAGTCAAAAGTCCCAAAATTCCCAAAATTGGGTCTCTTGCCATTTTGAAGGCCCATAACTTCTGCAAACCTTCGATTAAGGTGAGGTTTAAACTAAAGTTTTAGTCCTCGTTGAGAGCTTTCCAATGACATGTGACACGCCACTTGCATGCACGTACATAATTCAAGGCGATTGTGACGCACTCCCAAGTTCCCTGCTAGACCCACTTGAGGGTCCAAGTACGTTGAATTGCGGAAAGTTGGGACTTGAGGGCCGCTCCCGACTTCCAGCACCAAAAAGGGGTAGAGGGGCGTGCTAGAAGTCCCGGGATTAGACTAGGAAGAGGGACAAGTATTATCTCACTCGAATCTACATCTAAAACCAATCATAAGAGGGTTAGTACACATTCGGGAACACCTTTGGGTGTTGGGACAAGTCACGGGCACTTGGACTCACTTGATTCACCATAGCCCAGACTTGGGGGAAGCCATCACCTTCCCCCATATAGTATTATCTGTAGCTCTTCGCCGAGGCTACATCCGAATGACACTTTCTCCCGGGATTCCCAAGGAGGAGTCTCGAAACTGTCCTGGGTTGGAGTCCTGGGACTTTGGGAGCTCATATCTCCTGGTTCCGACCTCTGATTGGAGTGAGGTCTAAACTAAAGTTGTAGCTCTCCTCAAGAGCTTTTCAACGCCATGTCGCACTCCTTCAGCAGACGTCGGGAAGAGGTCGATTCCCGACTTTTAATGGTCGGGAGTCAAACTGCCAGTTTGACTCCCGACCCTTCTTTTGCCCATAACTTGGGCTTCAGATGTCCAAATGGCACATGCGAGGCCATTTTGGACATCTACACTTCAAGACCTTTTCATTTATTTAAAGAACATCTCAATGCGAGATGTTTTGACCCTTGAAATCGAGCTCTGATTTTTTGGGAGTCCCGGAGGACTCCAACTTCCCACTTTTGGGGGTGTGAATTTCATCCTCACGCTTATCCCAAAGTGGGGTTGCGACATCAAAAGTCCCAAAATTCCCAAAATTGGGTCTCTAGCCATTTTGAAGGCCCATAACTTCTTCTGCAAACCTTCGATTGAGGTGAGGTTTAAACCAAAGTTTTAGCCCTCGTTGAGAGCTTTCCAATGACATGTGACACGTCACTTGCATGCACGTACATAATTCAAGGCGATTTTAAACTTTTAGTGCTCGAAAGTCAAATTGACACTTTGATTCTTGACCTTTCTTTTGGCCATAACTTGTGCTGTAAATACTCAAATGGATCATGCAAGCCCATTTGAGACATTTATGTCTTAAGAAATTTTCAATGGTATAAAAAATTCCTCAATCTAATGAATTTTGACCCCTCAAATCGCTTTTTGAAAATTTGGGACTCCATAGGGACTCCCATTCCCAAATGGACAAGGACTCAAACTCTCAAAATGGGAGTCCATTTGGGAGTGTGTGGGTTCAATCCCTCACACTTTTTCGCATTCCTAGTAGTGTGAATGTGATTTTTGGGTTGCATTTTCAACCCGCACCTTTCCATGCCCTTATTTTGGTCGTGAGCCCAAGGTTAGGGTGAAGGAAGAAAATGATGTTACCAACACTCTCCCTCAAATGTTCAAACGTTTTTACATCTTTTGTTTTCATTGAATTGTTTAATTCTTCCTCAAGTGACGACTTGACAACCCTTGTTTTATTGACAAAATCACCAAAATCGATTCTTCAACTGGCTACTTGGTTATCACCGCAACCTTTTGACCCTATGGGTAGTATTCAGTCTATTATTTTTTGCCTTTGTGTGATGGTCCTACTTGGACATCTAACGAGTTGCAAAATTTGGATTATGATAAGATTCCTTTTCAAAAAGTCCAATTCTTACCGACTACATTTGATGGGGATGTCTTGTTTGAATTACCATTAATTATTCCACCTCCTCACATGCCTTTACAAATGCAAGGCATGGATAGAAAGTACGATGGGCATGTTTGGAACAAAGTGATCACAACCAATATCAAAAACAAACTGCGGTGCATACAATAAACATGTCTTGTTATACATTGTGGCTTGTTTCCCATGACAAGCAACACCTTAGTTGTTCACATGTTCCATGTTGTAATAATGGATTAGTGCAAGGTAAGGGGCAACATAACTTTGCCCAACTTTGAAACAACTTATACAACCTGTCTTGATAGATTCATTACATATTATTTTAACTCTTCTATGACCTAACTTCCTTGCTGATCCACTAGGTAGCAAAGGCTCTAGTGCCAAATTTTCCAACCTTTCATCGTTGGGTCCAAATGCACATTGATATCAGTACCTTGTCAAGTAGCTGTTGATTTTAGGTGCAACTAGTGAACTAGGAGCTATTGATGTGCATATCTTCACACTAAACTATGTCTCCTCACCAACTCTATTGCCTTCACCATCTACAAAGTTAAACATTTTGGACCAAGGAGTGATAACATATAAACAAGACCTACAAAAGCTGTGACCACTTGTCTCCCTCTGCACCCATTGAAGTTCATGGCAACTAAACCTACTTATAGGGGTTGCTGTAATTCAAGGTGCAAGAATGTAAAGTTAGCTCTTAGTGTTCCATCAGATTGCACAAATGTGATGTCGCCAATGGTTATAGTAAAATCCAATGCAAAGCTTCCACCTAGCAACGACTGCAAGCGACGAATTGCACAAAGATTAAATGCATTAAGTAACGTCTTAGCAAAACAAACAATTTAGCAACTCTGCAAAGCACAAAATGCCCCAAATTCTCAGCATTCTCTTCTTGACTACGTGAACAAGAAGTGATGCTGCTGTGAAATTTCGAAATAATGGTAATGACGGGCTAGCGTTGTCACTATGATTTCAATTCTTCATTTGGTGAATGGATGGATGCATGGCCATAGAGGAAGATTAAAGGTTTAAAGAAGACATACATCGTAATGAATACCTACATTTTGGATGAACTTTAGGCTTGGGAAGTAGTGTGCATGCAATAAAACCACTTTCAAAATGCATGCAGGACTTTGTTCATGATATTTTCCCCGGGAAAGAGTTTCGCTGGGGAGGTAGTGTTTTGGGATGAAAGTTATCGGATGGGATATTTCCCCAGGGAGATAGTTTCCAGTTCCCCAGGGAGGTAGTCTCCCCCTGGGGTGATAGTTCCCCAGGGGAGATAGTTTCCTACTTCCTCAGGGAGGCAGTTTTCCCAGGGCAATGTGGTTGCCCCGGGGAGGTAGTTCCTTGGGATGGAAGTTTTCTCCCTAGTGGGGAGATGTTAGCGTCGGTGAGGAGTTGTGTTCCCCAAGGATGGAATGTTGCCTGGGGGGAAGCGATTTCACTGCGGGGAGAGATTTTGGACAAGGAGGGGGGTTCCCCGGGGTGGGTTTTGGGAGCTGAGGAGGAAGATCGAGGGCATGACAGGGAAAAAACGGTCGTGGTCAGATGGCGAGGGCCGGTATGCGAGAGGTGCGGGGTCTGGTTAACCAGGTGAACCCCATGCGGGGAGTGAGGCAACAACCCTTTCAATCATTATCAGAAAGAGAGAAGTACAGAGGCGGGAGGAAACGCCACTGAATGGTGGCGTTGTCACTCCCGAAGATATTCAGATGCAACCATTCATTCCTAAAGGCAAGCTCAATTCTATCTTGAATTTCTAAGTCTTTGTCGGGCCTGGGGGCTCTGATGGCCTTCCAGGT
>Ga0116229_10007188_pt1 | contig 17708 bp, 13 predicted proteins | sample S1TSphgellanicum_3_FD_87313 | JGI IMG/M metagenome (GOLD analysis project Ga0116229, IMG submission 87313) | Host-associated microbial communities from peat moss isolated from Minnesota, USA - S1T2_Fc - Sphagnum magellanicum MG | ecosystem: Host-associated > Plants > Peat moss > Unclassified... | reverse complement strand
TTGTGATTAATTGTGGAATCACATGGGAAACCATGTGATGTCATTTTCTTGTGATTAATTGTGGAATCACATGGGAAACCATGTGATGTCATTTTCTTGTGATTAATTGTGGAATCACATGGGGAACCATGTGATTTTGTTTCCTTTTGATTATTTGGGGAACCATGTGATGGATAGGTTTTAGGAAGTTTCTTGATTAGTTTCCTTTTGGTTAGTATATAAAGAGGTGTTTGTGACCTTGAGAAACACCTTCATTTGTACAAAGTTATGGTATGAATACAAAGTTTGTGAGAATTGAAGTTTTGATTTTGGAAAAGCTTTTGATTTTTGAATAGTTTTGGTGTTGTTTATGTGTAGTTCATGGAAGGAAAATGGTGAGGCTTGCATAGCCAATAGTAGGGTGGGAGAATAATTTTATAACCAAAAACATAGATTTCATAATTATGTAGTAATCATACATAATTTCGGTCCTAAACCCGCTCGTGTTGTACATGAACATGTTTTAAAAATGCTTGATGATGGTGAAACCACATTGTTCATTTGTATTTGAAATCTCAAACGAAATCTTTAAACATAAAACCTTTTTTTTTTAGCTATTCAAATTGTGTGTTTCACCATTGAACTTGGAAAATCTTAAATATGTAAAAAGTCTTAATATGTTAATAATATAAAAATATTTTTATGTGGTTTATTTCTCTCTCCTTGCCCTTTTCCAATTTAAGATGTAAGTGCAACCAAAAAAAAAAAAACCATGTTCAAGACCTACTAACCCATTTAACAAGTTATGGATTGGGTAACTTGTGAGAGGATGGTGGTTATCAAACATAACCTTTTTTCAAATGTTACTAAAACAAATGACTGGTGTAAACTGGTCACCCTGATTTTACATTCTCAGTTTGAGGGTGTTAGCATCTGATGTGAATGTTAGGTTCATATTAAGTAATGATAGGTTAATGTTCAGCATTAAGTCTAAGACTAAGTGAAAATGTGAAGATGTTAGTGTGTGATGTGAATGTTAAATTAGTGCTAAATGATGATAGGTTAATGTTAATTGATAGGTTAGTGTTTAGGATTAGGCTTAACACTAGGTGAAGGTGTGAGGGTGTTAATGAGTGATGTGAATGTTAGGTTAGTGCTAAGTGATGATAGATTAGTGTTAATTGATAGGTTAGTGTTTAAGATTAGGCCTAACACTAGGTGTGGTCGTAGCTTTATTTTGGGGGAACTGAAACCTAATGAAAAAGTGTTTTCTGTCCATTCACCATCCATCTTTCATTGTGAGCTTGGTGGCTATTAATGCACTGTGGCCCTAAAAGACGACCCACGCTACCTCCTCCAAAGCGGAAAGTACGTTAAGCTTTTATTGAACAGGCAGCTTCGATGACACAAGATGTTTTTAATGGATTTGAGTCTTGGGAACCCCAAAATTTCATACTAGCCTTTTGTCCTTTAACAGCATTTAGACCCCATGAGGCATTATGAACTCATTGCATCTATTGTTCGATTTTAATAAATTTTCAAGTTTTAATTTTGGTAAAATGTGCCTCTTCCAAAATCCAATCGGCCCATTAAAAACAAGGGGGTGTGTCACAATGTGGTCTTGCCATTTACTTAAAAAAGGTATCCTAAGGCAAAAGAAGAAGAATTATGGAAACTCAAATATTTCACCATGCAAAAATATAATTTTCAAAAAATCCTTTAAAAAAGAAACCAAAATCGTTCAAGATATTATAACTCTATAACTAATCTCAAGTTTCAACACAAGCCAGAATATCATCTTTCAAAAATCCTCATATAAAAATATATAGACCTATTATTATTATTACTACCTAGGGGCCAAAATCCCTTAAGCTACTATACTCTATAATGAATCTAAACACAATATCCTTCTTGCCTTGGTAGGCAAGGCCAACAACAAAGAGCACAAAGAAATGTGAGAGAACTTCTCTCTTGTTAGGCCCGCTTTACTCACACTAGGAGTCCAGTCCAGGCTGCTTGTTCAACCCAAATGAAGCATTCCAATTTGGTGCAAAAGTTGCAATTTGGCTCCAAGAGCTTTACACTAGGAGTCAAGGCTGAAATAAGAAAAAATATTTTCAATCTGCCCCAAGCAATATAGAGTATAGTAGCTTAAAGGATTTTGGGCCCTAGGTAATATTTCTATTTTTATATGAGGATTTTTGAAAAGATGATATTTCAGCCTGTGTTGAAACTTGAGATTAGTTATAAAGTTATGATATCTTGAAGGATTTTGGTTTTCTTTTAGAGGATTTTGTTTTGAAGACTATTATTTTTGCATGGTGAAATATTTGAGTTTCCATAATTCTTCTTTTTGCCTTTAGATACTTTTTAATGTAAATGGCAAGGCCACAGTGTGTGACACAGACCGTGTTAAGGCAAATCTCTAAAACAATTCAAGGGAGTCATTGGCCATATAAGTTATTTTTAAAAAGAAAAACATTCACTTATGCACAAGCCTATTCCACAATATGTGCTTGTATATTTTGGTACAAGTATACATTACTACTACCTTGGCAACTGAAACATCACTTAAATTATTTTCAGAAATGTTGAAATTTTTCAAAAAGGAATCTCAAATAACAATATTGTGTGAAGGAAAATATTGAATCTTCGCTGATATTTTATTCGTCAATAAATTTTGAGAACATATTAAGAAAAACACCGATTGATGATAATAACTTTGTGGGCACACATGGGAGCACATTGAGAACATATTAAAAGAGCACCTATTAATGAGAACTTTGTGGGAACATATTGAGAACATGAAGATCAAAGAAACGTTTTTCGTGTGCTCATCGTTCTCGTCCTCTTCCCGGTATGTCCAGATTTCGTCTTGAGGTATCCGCCGAAGGATAGTGGAACAGCAGCAGCAGCAGCTACTTAGTGGAGAGGAAGAGAACACAACGGCGATTGGGTCCTTTTTTCTTCTTCATTTTGTCGATTTGATGATGATGTTGGCGAGTAATATCTTCGGGCATTTTGCATTTCAAATTCGCCTCCAGTCACGCACGCATACTTTTGACTGAATTTGGTTGTGCATGGTAAGCAATTTTCGTGTTCCTTTTAGGTTGGAGGTTTCGTCATGCTGTTGAGCGTGTTCGAGTTGTTGTAACAAGGGGCGGTGTCGTTGGTGGTCTCATTGAAGAGGAGGAGGAGGAGGAGGAGGAGGACAGTGCAGAATTCACCGTCCTCAGGTACTACAAGATTTCTACTTACCGTTTCTGTTTTGGGATTCTCTGTTTGTGTGTGTGTGAATGTGTAGGTATGGTCACTTAGGTAAGAAACCCTCATGACTTCACGGTGCCCTAGGTGGAGACAGAGGGTAATTTCAGTATGTGCGTGATTTCTTTTGTTTCCTACCACTCCAGAGTCGTGGCACCAGTGAAGAGGAGGATGAAGCAGTCAGTGAGATAGAGAGAGCTGTTAGGGGAATTCTGATAAAAAAAAAGTTTTAGAGTCTCCACAAATTGTGCAAGTAATCGGAGAGGAGCCAAAGTGGCCTCTTGAGAGAACTGGATTGCGTTTCTCTAAATGCAGGGGTGTGGGGTCCAGTATTGAATATGAACTACCGTGGACCCACAATTGAACTCTGTCGTTGAGTGTTGACCCAAGATGCATAACCAACCACCTTGATGATTGAAATCTGGTTTCTTTTTCTACTGAGGCGAAAATCTATGTCCTTCTCCAAGTACTGATAATAGGGAGTTATCTGCAGAATAGTGGCAGCTGTGGCTAGAGATCTTGATTTTAGAATCCCTTTGTCCCACCTGATTAGATAAACAGGGCTTCAAATGCCACTCCCTCCACTGTTGTGTATTGCACAAAAGCTGGAGCTCTCAATCTAGTTTTCATTCACCAATTCTTGATAAAGCAATCAAAAGCTTGCCTTTTTTCTTGTCAATATGATATTGATGTTTGTAATCTGCTTAAACCTGTAGATTGGATTGCAAGGTTTCAGTGCTTTCATGCTCTGTGATCGATATCACTAAGGTGGGCAAAGTGGCAAATTCCTATCATGAAGTATGAGCCAGTATTAGAAGTACATGGTTCTGGTGATATGACACCATCAGGCTGACAGATTAATCTACCCAAGTGTGGAAAAGTTGTGTGTGGAGGAGATGGTAATCTTAGCAGATAGTAGTTGCTACCAAGAAAGAAATAATCTCAGAGTCACGTATAACCAAAGACTCCAAGGAGATGGTTAGGAGTGAAGAAAAGCATGTTTTTGTAGTAAGAGTAAGCTAGGTATAAAGTTAGGATGACTCTTTGTATCTGTAGTTTTTCAAGGAGATGGTTAGGAGTGAAGAAAAGCATGTTTTTGTAGTAAGAGTAAGCTAGGTATAAAGTTAGGATGACTCTTTGTATCTGTAGTTTTTCTTCAGTCAAAATGTTTGCCAAGAAAATAACACAGCTTTTACAGATGCATCATTTTTTGATCTAATTGAGGACATAAGGTCATATCACATAAAGTGAGAGGTGGATTTGCATTTTACAGCTCAGAACCCGGGAATTTACCCAGAAACAGCTGATATCTTAGTATGCACGAAGCAGTATAATAGGATCCAGTATATGCAATTTCAGGAAACAAAGTTACTTATCTGGATTCAAAAGGTGAATACAACAACCTGTGATGTTCATGATGATTGAATGCTGTCTAAATTCTTAAACCAATTCATCCTCTTCCATGAAATGCTGCTGCGTGCAGACTAAGGTTTGAGTTTCAATCTACAAATGTGTGATATATTCAAGGCATGCTGCAGGAGCACATTTGGTTATAGCTCAGGAGGGAACTCAGTTGTGAGAGAGGAGGGATGTAGAGACAAGGTTTGCAATGCATTCAAGGGCATTGTGGAGCTGCAACTTCTTGGTATAGTAGCAACGACAATGAGGCACCAGCTTTTCAACATGCCTTGTGACCTTCAGAATGCAGTCATTGTGTGTGTCACGTGATGCAGAGCCATCTAGCTATTGCCTTACAGATTACAGCAGGATGTTGAAAGAGGAAAAGGTGCCCATGGAGGCAAATCACCCTGGGGCCATGTACTTTGCTGTGCAAGGTGCACTTGGTGCAATGTCATCTACTGAGGATCTGGTAGGCAGAAGAGGAAGAGTGAGGGCTAATGAGCATGGTTCTGAAAATATTGAGGCACTTGGGCGAGAAAACCTGCAGAGAAGCCTGAACCAGAAGTTGTATGATGACACACAGTATGTTCACAGTGAGGGAGCTAAATATGCAGGGTATTGTGAGCCTCAACAGGTAGCATATGCAGATTGCGGGGACTCCAGAGCTGGTACACTTGATCCCAGAAAGCATAATGATTGGTTAGGTGGGGTGAGGGATGTAGGTGAAATTTCTAGGTATGGGCTTGACTCATATCTCCCCAACAGTTCCAGTTCACACCAAGGGCCTGGATGGGACATGCCACAGAGTATGGTGTTCAGAGAAGGATATTGGGGTGCAAGCCACAGTTGTTTGGATTCACAGTTTGTAGATGAACAGCCCAGAGAGAAGGAGCACTACAGTTACCAATCATTTGGAAGTGCTGGAGGTTTAGGGCACACAAATGCAGTTCCTTTCAGCAACATCATGGAGGGTGAGCAGAACTTAAATCTGTTGCCTTTTGGTCCAGGAGGTGACAGACATTTGTCAGGCAGACCAGCTTATCCAAATCTAGATAATAGAGATGCTCATCAAGCTCTTGGAAGCTTCCACCCAACCCCTTCATTTCAGGATGATAGGCTGGATGCTGTAAGGCTGAGGTCTAACAGTGGTGACAGTATGTCTGGCACTTGGAGCTTAGTAGGGAAACACCAGCTGAGATATCCTTCTCATGAGAAAGAGCCCATGTCCCTGATTGAGGCACATGCATGTTCTGAATCCCAGTTAGCCTATGATCCTAAAGGGATCCCTCCAACACGTGATGGTGGCTCTCAATGCAGGTAAAACCCTCAGCACTGTTGTGTGTGAAGCTATGTGAAACTACTGTGCATGAGATTTGTCCGTTAAAGATCATGCTTGCAAAGTTCTCCATCTTGTTTCTCTCTCTCATCTCTTGTTTGGATTTTTCCTTTTCTTACCTTTTCTTTTTCTCTTTCTCTTTCTTTTTGTGTTCCTTGTTCTCCCTTAGTTTTTTTGGTTTTATCCTTCCCTTTTAGGTTTTGTGGAGCCAGCCAGCATCATGGCCAAATTTTCCTGATAGTGCTGTTCTTGCGATAGAAACTTGGTATGTTGGCCAATGTTTGACATTCCTACACCAATTGCTGGGGTGGATGAAGTCAGTGGGGGTGTTATGGTAGGTGGTCTATATAGTCTATAGTATTGATGTTGCTGTTGAAGGTCCTGAACATGCATGTGACCATAGTTGTTGGTCAAACTTCTCCTCAATTTTTGGTCTTGTTCTCTCTTTTCTTTAAGGTTGTGTTTCCTCTTTCTCATGGCTTGCTGTTTGATTTCTGTTATGTTGTCAAATGTGAAGTACCCTACTGGGTCATCTCAATCCTTTTCAGTTTTACTTAAATCGTAAGTATAAAGAAATTCTTGATATTTATCAAGGTATGGGCTCAAGATAAATCTCATAGACTTGTGATGAGCCTTGTTCTCTGTGCCTATCAAATGTGTTCCAAGATGCTAATGCAATTTCAATGAATATGCTTGGGAGCATTGCAGCTTCAGAGTTTTATTTAGTTTGTTGTCAGGAACGTGTGTGTTTGTGTACTTTTTTTTAAGCCACTCCATCCAACTTTTTCCTTCTTTCCAGCTTTTGTCTTTTTTGTCTCTTGGTCTTTGTCACATGCACTTTCTGAATCTGGTGCTAGGTTTTCTTTGATTTGAACAATAGAATTACAATTCAATATACTCAGGGGGTGTGAAGTGAATTGTGAGTCTTAGCATTTGACAAATGTTAGTCTGGTGCTCCTTTTTGCTGTTGGTTGTGGTTTTCTCTGGGCAAAGAACTTTATTTTTGGCAAACTTACATTGTGAGTGAGACTTAAAAGGTTCTGATGGCACTCACTTTTGCTGTGTTTCTTTAGCTATAATTGGACATATATTTGTTTGGTAAACCAGTGTGCAGACTTGTTGCTGAAAATGATGTACTGACAAGATTTTCCCTTCTGACTGGCAGTTCCACCCCATTTAAATTTTGTCAAGATAGGATGGAACAGTTGGCTTCTAGAAAGTCAGAGTGGGCAGGGAGCCATGACCCTCCTAAAATCCAGCTGTGGAACAATGAGTCCATTTTTTACTGGACCACTGGGAATTTGAAGCTTCAATTGCCAGAAGAAAGTTTGTAAACTCAGAAGTGAAAGGCCCAAAATTGTATCATCAGAGTGATGTCAAAAACTGTTAACTTTGAAAGGAGTATCACTTGCCAACCTTCCATCACCTTTTGTGTGTTACTGTAGACCTGATGCATCTGGTTGATCAATTGCAGCTACAATTCTTTGAGAGGAAATGAACAGGGTATGGCACGTGGAGACATTAGCATTCCTAAAGACATACATTCTGGGCCAATTTCCAACAGAGATTCACCAGGATTGTCTCCCAGAGCTCAGTGGCCCAATAGTGGGTGGAGGCCAAGAACTTGTGGGGCTGGGAGCATGGGGGAGCCTCCTCTATCATCAGATGCAGCCAATATATGCAGACCACTGGAACAGGACAGACCGGCATTTTTCCATTATTCAGGATCCTCTGTGCCACCTTTTCAACCTCGTCCTTCTAGCCTACATGCACAACAGGAAGGATTTCCACAAGATCTGCATTTTTCCTTTGCAATGCAGAATCCTCCTGCAGGTTTGCAAGGGAGAGATGGGCAAAGGATTTCAAATCTTCCTCAGCCTGGTAGGTCAAGCAGGCCACCTGCTTGTGGGTCATCTTCTAGAAATATCAGGAATTGGCCAAAAGACCGTGAGTTCCTGCAAAGAAAAGTCATCCCATCCCATGCAGAAGAACTCTTTCGCCTGCACAATATGAAGGCACAAATGCCATCAAATGAGCTTCAAAGAGACAAAGTTCCACATTGTAGCCGCCCGCGTCGCAACCTGACTTTGAAAGAGACTGGCAGTGCACATGAAGCTCTGAACTGGGATGCTAGTAGTGAGGAGAATCAAGACAGTGTGATGAAATTGGACACTGGGCTTTCATGGGCTGAGACTTCACATCACCCACAAGTGAATTGGGAAGCCATTAATGATGACCTTGAGGCCAACAATGTTTCAGAGCTTCAGGCCGATCAACAAGGATCTCCACAGAATAGAGAAGAGAAAGAGCTTGGTTTACTCTTACGGGCACAGCAGGCAGCATCTGTCTGTTCACGCCAGTTTCTTAAAGAGATGTCAGAAGAGGATGATGATGATGATGGTGATGATGATTTGAGTGATGGGTATGAAGAGGAGGATGATGATGTCTCTCTGGGTGGGTCAGTGGCATCAGATGATGATGGTATAAACCATCAGCATCAGCCTCAAATGGAGGAGAACTCAGATGGGGATGGCAAGGAGGAATTTAAGAGCAAGGAAGAGAAGGCTTATGAGTACTTTGTAAAGATGTTCCAGGACAATCATGAGCTGCGGAAGCTGTATGAGGAGAAACGTAATTGTGGTGAATTTGAATGCCTGGTTTGTGTTGGTGAAGGTGCTAAGTAAGTTAATTGGTGGAATTGTGTAGAGCAATATTGTTTAACTGCAGTGTCCTTTCTGTCTTTGTGGTTATTCTTGTTTGCATCCTTTTCACAAGTGCTATCCTATCGTGAGTTGTATGGTTGAAAGTGTCCAAAATCATGTTGCTCTAAGCCTTGGTGGGTTCTATCCATTGTTCTTTGGTACCTAAGGTAGAGTTGCACCCTGGTTGACAGGTGCATGGATCTGTTGGGAGCATTATGACCAGTGGAAGGGGGGCATTTTGCAGGGGAAAAAGAAAGAAGTTTCCAGATGTTGTTGGCTTGGTACAACATTCCAAGAAGATAACAAAGACCAAGAAGCTCCTTGAGCACCGAGGATATGCATGTGCAATACGCTATCTTCTTGGTTGGGACTCTCTGGGCCCTCAACAATTTGCTTCACACTTTAGCATCTTGGCACCTAGAGGATGCATCCCCCCTGCTGACAGCCCCTGTTCCCTGCTGGAGAAACCTGGAAGTCAGGTTGTTTCTTCTTATCTTTGTGAAGTTCTCATGTAGTCTCAACCATTTGTTTGTTGTTCTTTCTGCTGCTGGAATGTTCAAGTATTCCAAAGGGGAATGGGGGAGTTTTGATTTGTAAACAAGGGAAAATCTTAATGGATGTCAGATCAATTGTAGTGATTCTTAGGCTGGGGCATCATGCAGGAAGACTTACAGGATGATGAAATCAGAGCCCAAGAACGCAGTGCAAAACGTGCTAAACTTTCAGCAGACAGAATGCCCGAAACAGATTGACAGTTACAGGTATCTTATCTCTTCCAACTCAACACAGTTCTCAACACGTCCTCTCTCCCAAACCTTTTGGCTGATATTGCAAATCTTCCATGTACTGCTCTTTCTATGGTACTTGGCAGCTTTCACCTTACATCATGCCCTATGGCACTCTGACAGATTCTTGTGCTCAAATCAGCATTATGGGCTTCTTTTTGTTTCCAACCACCCCCACTGTGGTGTATCCCATTGATTATTTCCAAGTTGAAATTTTGTAATTCAAGCTGGCAAACTTCTCATGGTCATAGTTCTTGACCCCCGTAGTTTGAAGCAGACCCAGGAAAGCTTCTGAGTTTTGCACAGCAAGCATCAGCATCTGTAGCTTTTCTGTGAATGCAACTATTAAGTTGACCTGAACTTCAGATATAACAGTTTGGAGCTTTCTGATTAGACTTTCATTATCACAAGACAATACGTCCTTCACCTTTTCCTTCTTTCCTACTCAGGTGTGTAATGTCCTTGTTAAAGGTTAAAACAAGATAATGGTTAATTTGCCACCTAAAGTGCCAGCTCTCTTTGCATGATTACAGAAGATTCTGAAGAGAAGCTTTGCATGAAGATCCAATTTTGAAATTCCCACTTGGCAGACTTGGGACTCAATGAAGTTTTGAACTTCCCTAGGTTGGACTTTTGTTTCTTTTGAATGTCTGTAAGTTTTGAACTTTCCTTCGGTTGCATTTTCATTTCTTTTAAACATCTGTAAGTTTTTGACTTCCTGTAAGTTGGGGTTTTTGTTTCATTTGAGTATCTTCTAAAATTTCAACACCTCTTAGATTGGATGACATTTTTGTCTTCTGATTGTGGTTTGTACGCTAAAGATATCAAGGAATAGATCATACTGTTTCTTGTCTTTAGCTACACACACTTAGTGGCTGCTCATTACTTAATAGTGATGTACACTAGTTCCTCCCCTAAATTTTGGTCTGGCTGGGAAATTATTTTGGTTTGGTGTTGAGCTGATTCTCTAAGATGTTATGTTTAAGGGGGACTGCAACACTTGCAGAGCTCATTGCAATTGTGCAAATGAAGAAATGATTTTGAGTAACTGCCCTTATTGAGCTTGGAGTGGAGCCAATTTCCATCTTTCATTTACAGCTTTGATCAGCACTTAAAAAACAAAAAAAATCTTATGTTTGTTAAACTACTATTGCTTCTTTTCTGTTCTTGGGCAATTGCAAATGATACACCAAAGTGTTGTACAGAAAAAGGCATTTTGTGATCCTAAAGAATTTTTTCCACATGCAGTTGTCAAGGGGACTGAAGCAATGAAAATTGATTCAATTCCATGTGCGGGTTGTGGAGGGAAAATGAAGCAATGAGAAACAAGTCAAGAAATCAACAAGTAAGCCTTTTTGTCATCCATTCCTGTACATGTACCATTTGAAGAAGTTGTAGTCGGCCATATGATTGGATTTGGGACAATTTTCAATTGAAGAATTAAATTGCAGACGGTGATGTTCTTACAAGAATCAAGTGGTATTGCCCAAGTTGTCTTCCCCCTGGAGTCGGAAGGCAACTCCTTAATAACATTGAATATTGTTAGCCATGAAAGGGGAAAAAATGACCTTGGAGGAATTGAAGGAAAGATCTTTAGCTGAATGCAAATTTTAGATTACAAATTTTTTTATCTTAGAATTAATGAGTCCAAGTTGTCTTCTAGTGATCATGTTTTTGAAAATACATGCTTTTTCTGCAAGGTGAATGGTTTCATGTGTCAGCATGGAAACAATACACTTTTGGGCATTTATGAACCATGGAACCGTAGCCTTATGAACTTATAATATAAAAATGGAATATGCAGATGATTGGAATATTATTGAAAGGCATTTTCTGTATTGAGCTTGGGATTTATTTGGAATTTTATATCCATATTCACAACATCCTGATATGATTATTTTGAGAAAACCATATGTTGTTCATAAAGAGTTGAAGAATTGAATTATTTGGTAATACACGTGAACATTGCAAAAGTCAATTCATCTTCTTGTTGACTTTATGGGCTTTCAAAAGATTTATTTCACCTTTTGTGTAGATATGGTCTATTTTTCACAAGCAATCGATGAACTATTAGATTCCTTCATGTCACCTTTCTTACTATTTAAAAATTTGTTGTGTCCAGCTAATTGATTGTCATGTTTATTGCATTTTTAAATTTAAAATAATTCACTTACTAGTATTTGATTTTTAAATTACTCCTTTATGCTGTGTACAATTGGATTAAAATCAAACATCGTTAAATACACATAACATGAATAAATCATGCACAAAAATCATGTAGCAAAGAATCAAATTTACAATGGGTCATCAGGATATAATCTCTTATGCTTTCTATCTAAACTTTTCTGTGCTTAGGATGAAGGATCTTATTCTTGAATGATCCCAAATGAAGGCAGTTAATATCTTTAAGAGTCTGAAAATTTATCCCCTTTTGCCCCAATTCCTGCAATTGACATCCTTCTTGCAGCCTGCTGGATTTCCCCTCATACTATGCACATTGCTACAGATAGATCTCCAGTCCCTGCAAACTCTGGTGCTCCAAATATCATCACCGCAACCAAAGACAATGCTCCTCTAAAATGTACATCAAACTTTTATTACTAGAATTTATTTGGCTCGAGTGCAAATTGTACCTTGGACATGTATGTCTTGTAAATATCCTGTTCCTGAGCTTCATCACCACTTAGTAGCCCAATAGAATTTTGTTGCTGATTGTACTGCATTCCAAATCCACAAAATGATAAACACAGAATTTAATCCACCAGGAATGTTGTAATTGTGGGAGGTGAGAAGCTTGTACATTTGTTCCAATTATGTAGGAATGATTCTTTTATTGATGAACTTCCCACATACCATTTGTGCTCTCCATAATTCTCTTTTTTTGGTTCAGCCAGATAAATTTACATCTACCTTGAGCAACAAAATCCAATTGAAAGATGAAAAGACACAAAAAAAACTTTTCAGCTTCAATGATGAAAGAAAGATAAAGTAGACAACTAAAGTGAGAGTTGCAATGTAGGCATGTACTGGGGTCCTTGATTAACAAGCAACAATTGTCACCCTCAGATGCTAGTGATAATTGTGTAATTGCAATGGCAGTGGCTGTACCATCATCTTCTCAACAGTTTGGCAGGTCTCAGGGTCAAGATCTGAAAGTTTGCTGTTCTCTGGCTCCACTTTTTCGATGTCAATCATTGGGTCTCTCTCAATCACATTCTTCCAATATGCCATATTGTTTTGCTTTGCTAGTAGAATTGACAAAGCTCTGCCTTCCTCTATAATCAAACCATGGCACATATATTCAAATGTTGCAAAACAATCAAGGTAGGGATGAGATGACCTTGTGTGTTCCCAATTGTCTCAATAATAACTTCAATTTTGTGTCTGGATTTTGAACCCCAAAAAAGAATGATGATAAATCTCTCCTTTTTGTAAGCAAACTTGCAGCAGATTTTACTCTACAATCTTGCATACATGTGCCCATCAACTGTGAGTGAAACAACATTAACTTTGAGAAGAGGAACAATAGTGTGAGACAAATGTTTTCATGTCTAATATTTGAGCAAGTCATGAATCCAGATTAAAGCAAAGACAACAATGCAATAATGACCATGGTGGCGGCAGTGCACACATATGTTACCTATACTCCAGAAGCAATCATCTGTCTTTACTAAATTGGATAGTTCACCCTACACACCAACAATGGCATGCAAAATGTTCAGCAATGTATTGGGAATGTCCATCATGACATCTTTGCTGTTGCCTACAATTGAAACAGGAGAGAGAGAGAGAGAGAGAGAGAGAGAGAGAGCTTCCTGAGATTTGGAAATAGAAAGAGAGATTTTTGAGATTTGGAAATAGTGTACGTACCTCCACTAATGGGGACTGCAGCTTCAGACCTGCCTTGAGATGCTTGCTCTTGATCTCACATATGACAGAACTAGGTTTTGTTCCAACAGGCACAGGGATGATGAGTGTAATGTCAGAGAGTGTTTGTGTCCATGAGTAGTTCTTAAGGTCTGCTCCATTCCCTGAGTTGGGTTCTGCAGATCTCATCCCCAACAAAAGCAGTAAGACCTCCTTTCAAAAAACTCATAATATCCCCAAGCAGGAGCCACAAGACAAAAAAGCTCTCTGCAAATCTCATCTTCCGATCAAGTTTGAATAGGGGAAAGAAAGGAAAGAATGTTCAAACTTCAATAATTGACTCAGGTCTTCAAGCTCTCATCATCAGCAGGTTTTTTGCTAGAAAAGTTTTAACGACCCAACTGAAATTCAAAAGAAAGGAGATCTGAGGAAACAGAGCAAGATGACTTTGTATCATGTACTCATCAATTGATTCTGAATTTCCTCTGAAGAATCTGAAGGTATGATTATCTCCTCTTGCACTCCTGGCTGTTGAAGAACTTGAGGATCATCATCATTCTCGGGTGGTTCCTGTTGTTCTGATGGACTTGAAGTTATATGGTCACATTCTTCTTCTTCATAAAATTTCCCAATCATTTCAGGAACTGTTGCTGCAGATCTTGAGGCCTCAACAAAATCATCAGTTGCTGTGTCCTCCTCCTCCTCCTCCTGCTCGCTAGATTTACTGTTGATTTGTCTCTTTCTTTTGGTTGCAGATATGATGATGTCCACAACTTTACCGGTGAGTCCCTCATACTCAGACATATCCGTTTCTCTCAACAAGAAGTGGATGACAGTAGTCAGCAGCTCCAGAGGCTGCTGATGGTGTCCCTGGAGCAAGTAACACAGAATCTCATCATGGGGCAGCAAACATTTGTGATCATGATTGCTGGTGGCATCCGATTGCAGACAAGAAAACAACAGTTCTGGATTTCCCTGACTCAGATCCTGGAACTCCAATTCCTCCTCCTCCTCCTCTTCATCAAATTGATCAATCAAAGACAATTCCTCTTCTTCTTTCCCCTCCTCCCCATCCTCCTCCTCCTCTTCTTCTTTCTCAACATCATCAGTTACTCTTGTTGCTCCAGAAATGTCTGGACTAGCAATGCTACTAACGATGACTTCTTCTTCATAATCTGAGATCACGGCCATGATGATAATCAATTGTGCTGGGCAATATTCAGAGTAGTATTCTTACAATTTCTTGATGTAGCGACATCTTTGTGGATATTTTTGGGTCAATTTGGTCTCAAATCAAAGCAAAGACAAGCGAAGCTAAAACAAAAAATTGATCAATCTGGGGATGTGTCCTGGGGATGTCAAAGCCCCAGATTTGAAAGGGAAAAAACTCTTGAAAGCTTGCGATACTCGGAAGGTGGCCAGAGAGTGAACCAACAGCCGTGACCTGCGAGCGCAGCATATGAGAGAGAGAGAGGGGGGGGGGATGGCGAGTGGACAAGAAAAGAACTTTTCCATTCGGTTCCAGTTGCCTCCTAGTCAACAAACCACTCTTCACCAAACACATACCCATTGTCGAACAATTTCCAACAATTTCCTCATTTCTTTACTAAATTGAGCAATTTTTATTTCATTGGACGCACAAACTGGAGGGCTACAAATGTTCTTTGAGTGTCAGAAGTAAATGAGCAACTCAGAAAACACAGGAAGAGGATGAGTGATAGTGAGTCATAGTTTACTTTAGAAAATTTGAAAAAGTAGCTCTAAACTCTAGACCACTTTAGTTCCAGCCCTGTTAGTATCTTCATTGTTTTTAGTCTGTTTTGAGTGATTAAAAACTTGATGGGTGCGGCAACAAGTGCTTGACAAAACTTCTTTGTATTCTTCACGCAAAGGTGCAACAGTCAAAGATTTTAAGCTCAAAATCTTAATCTATTTTCATTCATCCATCATCAAACGTTGAACCTGCTTACACCAAACATTCCATATTTTCCCCACTCCTTTATCGAATTGAGTAATTTTTGGGGTGTTGGAAGCGCTAGATGGAGGATTACAAATATTCTTTAAACTTTAGAAGCAAAGGAACAATGTGCGAGGATTCAACAAGATTTTAAAACCACTCCTTCATCAAATTGAGTGATTTTTGCTATGTTGGAAGTGCTAGGTGGAGAGCTACAAATATTCTTTAAACTTTAGAAGCAAAGGAACAATGTGTGAGGATTTGACTTGATTTTGAAACCATTCTGTTATTGAATTGAGTAATTTTTGTGGTGTTGGAAGCGCTAGGTGGAGAGCTACAAATATTCTTTAAACTTTAAAAGCAAAGGAACAATGTGTGAGGATTCAATTTGATTTCGAAAGTCATATTTAAATTCATTCAGGTTCTCACCAATTGTCCAATCAAAACTGATCATTCTTACTTGTCAAAACAAGTATCTACCCAACATTAATGTATACCTACTATTGAAATTGGTATAAAATTGATATAAGGTTGAGATTACCTATTGGATAATAATTCAACATTTAGATTAAGTTGGACATAACTTTCAGAAGCACTTTCATGAATAGTCATAACCTTTCATGTCATGTCATTGTTCATTTTATCTCTTTCAATTTGGTGATAATAAAATTCATTCCTACATGTGCATATATTTCTTTCTATCACATCATCTTTATGTTTGGATACTTAGAGAAATTTTATATAGTATCAAAACATTTATGATCCATAAATGTTTATCAATCTATAACTAATTTGTTGTTAAAACAATAAAAAGGTAAAACTATTCAAGGATTTCACCATTACCAAATGGCAACCTATTCTTTTCCTATAGCAAGGGCTTACTAGATTGAAAAGCTTAATAACACATTTTTTTCTAGTTGGCCCATGAAAATGAAAATGCTTTTAAGTCAATCTCATTTTTGGGGAGTGGTCAATGGAATTGACCTTGGCCCATGAGCTACTAATTTAGTAGCTCAAGTTGCTTGGAAGTTTAAAAATTTGAAAACACATTCTGGCTTGATTTTCCATTGTGAAGATCGTCAAATTCAATTGATCCGATCTTTGAAAACATTTCAACAAATATGGACAAACTTAAATCAACCTATGAACACAAAGATCGCACTTCCCAAGTTGGGATCCATTAGCATATATTCTCTCTTTTTCTATTTGAATCACAATTAATGACTAAGTTTTATAAGAGTGGCATAATGCTTTAGATGAAGTTGTTCTGGCAGGACTTGTAATTCCTTAAGCATTACAAGTTGCATCCCTCCTTGCTTCACTCCCACCTTCATGGTAACCATTTGTTACTACTCAAAGTAGTACACCAAATCAAACACTTGCTAAATTATTGGGCAAGATTTTTCAAGAATCCACCATGAAACAAACATCAAATAATAAATGTACTACCTTGTTTGTGGGAAATAAAGGAAAATTCACTTGAAATAAAAACCAAAATTTTCACAATGTTTCATCAAGTAATATTTGACAAATAAACAATAACAAGGAGTTTTACAAGCACAAGGCCTATCATTATTGTGGGAAGAAAGGCCACATACACTAGTAGAAATCAGGCAAAATGTAACCATTCCATTTATGACTACATGTGACTTGTAGTCATTTGCGACTAGATTTGGGAATACTTGCAACTACACGACCAATTTTCAACTATTTTGGTCATTTTCTTAACTATGATGCAGCTATTAAAAATTTCATCCTATTGGTTGCATCAATTTTACATTTATTTTCATCCATTAATAGGTTGATATGTCCCATTAGTTGCAATAGTCACCAAATTAGTTGCATCCTAAAAGTATTCTACAATGACATAAGGGTGTATTTTAATGTATGTACTAAAATTATATATATATATAATATGCATACGTATGTATATTATTCATATAATGAATCTCAAAATTAATATTTGAACTTTGAATTTTTTTATTCAAATATGAAAATTGATATTTCAACTTTGAAGACTGTTATTTTAATTTTTAAAAAAGAATATTAGAATTTGAAATGTGATATTTGAATATGAAAATGATTATTTCAATTGTTTAAAATAGTACTTGAATTTGAAATTTTTGATCTGAATATGACATTTTCAATTTAAGTTCAAAAAAACTTATTTGATCTAAAAATTGATTTTGAATTTTAAATTAATATTTTCGAATCCAAAAATTAGTATTTCAATTCAGAAAATTATTAATTGATTAAGAAATAAACATTTTGATTTTGAATATTTTTATATGAATATGAAAATTTATATTTCAGCTGTGAAAATTTTGCATTTAAATTTTAAATAATCATTTGATTCAAACCTGAAATTTAAATTCCAAATTATTATTTTGTATTTTCAAAATTAAAACTTCAAGTCT
>Ga0116229_10007184_pt1 | contig 17719 bp, 8 predicted proteins | sample S1TSphgellanicum_3_FD_87313 | JGI IMG/M metagenome (GOLD analysis project Ga0116229, IMG submission 87313) | Host-associated microbial communities from peat moss isolated from Minnesota, USA - S1T2_Fc - Sphagnum magellanicum MG | ecosystem: Host-associated > Plants > Peat moss > Unclassified... | reverse complement strand
GTGCATGCACTAAAAAGTAATACGTTCATAATTACCAAATTTATATGTATAATTTAGAGATTTTCCAAAGGTAGCCCTAACAAAAAAACACTTAATTAATTGGAATCACTTATAATCATTAACCAATTGTGAATGATTTTAAACATTGTGATTTTGCACATGAAACCAAAAAAAAAAGACTTAATCCAATATCATACCATTGAATTTTATTTTTCTTCGACCCAAGTACATTCACATTAGGTTTTGCTTAGGTTTGGGCTTGGTTAACGTAATTTAATTTAAGTTTAACTTCTAAATTTAGCCTTTAAGTTTATATTGTAGGTTTTACATAAGTCTAACCTTTACATTTAGCCTAGATTTAGCTTAAGTTTAGTCTTAATGTTTAGCTAAGTTTAGTCTTTAGGTTTTAAATTTAGCCTCTAGGTTTAACCTTTAGGTTGAATTTAGCTTTAATCTTTATGTTTAGCTTAGAAATTTAGCCTTTGAATTTAACCTCTAAGTTTAACCCATTTTAATTTAAATAGATTTAGGTTATATTAGGTTAATCTATAATAACCTAGGGAGATTTACATTAGTTTGAGTTAGACTTGGTGGGTGGTCTATGTTAACCTAAGTCAACCGAAGTTAACATAGGGTGGCATAGGTTAATTTAAGTTTAAATATGTTAATGTTTATAGCTTTGAGACAACTAATTATGTTGCAAATAAAAAGTTGTGGTGTAATGTTGAAGGACTTGAACCTTCAAAGTGGAGATAAAGGGTTCAAGTCCTCACACTTGTAACCTAGGATTACTTAAGTTCTTTGCCTAGATAACTTATATAATTTGAGTAAAAGCACATTACACTAGACCAAAATTGGCAGTTCAAAGTCCATTTTTAGACTTTAAATCTAGTGATTTTTCAAAAAAAAAATTAAAAACTTAAGTTTTAAAATTTTTGAGAGACTTTTTCTTGCTTGATTTGTTCATCTTAATTGTTCTGGTACTTCAATGTGTGGTGGTAAAAAGTTCTAGGCTTAGTTTCCAACTCCACTAGAAGAAAAAAAATCCATAATGATAGTTTTTTGGGGTTAGTTTGGACTATGACATTAGATGTATCAAAATCCACCTTGGATTGAACATTTATCTTTTAGTAAAAAAAATTTGGGTTTGAAAGTGTACAATGTAAGTTTTAATTTTTCATCTCATCTTTGCCAAGTTTCTCAAATATATTTGAATACAATGCAACAATACTTGACTCACCTAGAAAAACTACCATCGTGACATCCAAAAAAATCTATCATAATGTGTTTTTACCCATTTACTCTAAGTTTGCTTTTTAGTTTAGGTGGCCTAATTAAATTGGGCTCCTTAGCTTAGGCTTCCTAGAACTTGGTTTCCATGTGGCAACCAATAAATGGTCATTAAATTCTTTGATTTAGAATAGGTTGTCACATTGCAACTCATAAATAAACAATAAATTCTCAAATTTAACCTAGGTTACCATTTAGCAACAATAAGTTTGTATTTTATATTTTTAAAGTTAAATATTTTTGCTTGGATGCATCTTTCATGGTTATTATTCAATGTAATATTATCAAATTTAAATTGTGATTGCATAATCATTCAAGATTGTCATCATCCATCCATGATTATAATCATGAAAAATGATATGGAACGGCATAAACGATTACCATCATGACATAAACAACTATAGTCATGGTTACAACTAAATTAGATAAATGCCAAGTCTAAATCAACTATGTAGTCATCTAATGGCTAAGGGATGTACAATTAAAGTTTCTAATCATGGATGAAGTCAAAGATGCCACCTTTTGGAATAGTGTAGACTAGGTTAAAAAAAAGTAGCATGGAGAGAATCATAATTATTTAAAAATAACATCCCATCTATGAATGGGCATACAAAATGTTAAATAACACTATGATTTGAATGGTAAGCATAAATTGTGACATCTGTTTATTAAGCCGATGCATCAAATTATTATGTGTTTTTATTCACACACATTACATGATGGAAATAATATGCTATTTATGAAAATGGGAAGCCCCACCCATCCAAAAATTTGAAACTTTCAACATAAAGTGCCATGCTCCCAATGACCCAATTCCACCATGGAAGGGCTATACTCTATGACTAAAACAATTTTGTTAGGTTTGTATAATACATGGTAAATGTGTGACCATCCATCAAAAGTTACATTGCAAAGAATGACAAGTCTCACTAAACTTTCCCAGTAGAAAACTTCTACTTATTGATCCATTGAATGTATCTTTGTTGTTAGAATGAGTTAACACTCATTGCCATGTACCATACAAGATGGATGTTATAGGGTACATTCACAAAATAAGGAGCCGAAGGTGCACCCTTAGTAAGGATTCCGGTGATTGCTTATTCTAAAAGATTCTGGGTATATATTAAAAATATTTCACTTGTAAGTTGCAAAAAGTCATAAGAAAGTCCTTTTGACCCAAAAATATGCTACATTATATTCTTATGTGAATATGTGTTTTAAGAGTCTCTCCAAAATTATGCCATTTTCAAGTTCTTAAAAAAAATAAATTTATGAGTTTTTTCAAGTAGTAAAAGCATTATAAAACATTGGTTACAATGATTAATAAATGATTTTGAGAATTCAAAATTCATTAAATTCATTTCAAATTATTGCACATGTTTCCACAATGTATTAAAAACATTATCATCAAAACATATAAAAGAAATGTGCAATATTAATATAAAATTTGACACAAAAAACATGAAAAACAAAACACTAGTTATAATTCCTATGGCTCTTATATTTGTGAATGTACCCTACATGGATAAGAAACACTTTTTAGTTGTCTTCATGTCCCCATAGTTAACTATGATTGTTAGTTGATACCAACCTTGTACTGGTATTAAATTAGTACCAAATTTAAAGTCATATTAAATTGGTCTAATATTGGATATCAATATTGATACCAATATTGATACCAATCTTTGACCCTATATGCCAGACTAGCATTGGTAATAACCTTTCTACTACCCCTTGTGATCCACTTAAGTTCATGATAACATTGGCTTCATTATAGTTAAAGCCCACAATCAAAAGAAGGATTAGTGAGATAGTGAAGACCAAAATGAGGGCTGGTAGATGTGGATCAAATTTTTCCAAAACTATTCCACATTTATCTTAACAAGAGATTTGCACTTCAAAGATTCACACATTCACAATTTCTACACTAATTCTAAACACACACATGTTTGCAGTCCATTAAATCACCATATTCATGGTTATTCCATTGGATTTCATTCATGTTCTATACTATTTGCTCTAATCCAACTCCAATTATTGTATTTGTTTCTTTTGATCCAACTTGGTTGATTCTAGTCTCATGTTATCTTTAATTAAAATTGAACATTATGTTATTGTTTTATTTACTTCCTTTCTCAAAGCCTAATATTTCCATTCTTTTGTTTCAAAGTTTTGTTGCAACATATCGCTCTCCAACTTGATATTCTTTAGCAATGCCTTTACTTACAACTCCATATTGATTGTTGTTGATGTTCATTGAAAAATGCATATGCATTTGTTGATTTATTTCATTTTGACTATAAGTTTTTGTTTCTTTTGGTTTTCCTAAACTACTAATTGTTGTTCAAATCAACTCACTTCCTAAGTTGCAACTTGTAGTTGATGTAGCATTTACAACTTATCCTCCTCCACTTGCAAGCCTAACATTTGCAACAACACCACATTCATTTGTTGGATTTATTACACCATTTATTGGAACATATTGACAATTTTTTTTATGTTGTTCCACCTTTCTACCAAAAGTATTTCCCATTTGTGGTGTGTGAAATCTTGGAACATGTTCCATGGAACTATCTCTGGATAACTAACCAAAGTTTTTATATAGGTCATAAACTATGATTTATCCTCATAAAATCTTGTAAAGGATCATGGTATATCCTCTAGTACAAATGTTGTTGTAGGTTCAAAATCCACCTAAACTTGTGGTTTTGTTGTTTCTTATGGTTTAAGAAACAATAATTGCTCTTTAGGAATTGGAAATCTTGGATGTCCACATTTGGCCTACATTTTTGCCCTTTATGTTGCTTGTGCTTACAATGGTAGTGATTTTGATCTCCTTATTTGTTCCTATGGTGGTGGTGGTTGCCTCTTGATGAAATGAATAATTGGTGGTGGGGATTAATCTATAGCTCCTTTCATGGTTGTCTTCTTCCTATTGTAGATTGTACCATCCTTTTCTTCTTCAACATTAAATTGAATTATAAACCTTTGTGTGGTTCTTTGTCTCTTCCTTTTTCCTTTTGGTTATGTTTTAGGAGACAAATTGGTTAACTTTACGTGTCTTTTGTTCTTTTGAAGTTTGTCCCTCAACTTCATTATTGATTGAAATGTTGTCATGTGCATTATGGTCTAAAAGCAAATCTTGGTTATGGTTTCTTTGGGTTTTTTCAAAGAACTATTCTTACATCAAAAAAATTATGACAAATGAAAAATTGCACGTGCCTTGGTGTCCACCTTATTTTTCCCTTCTAGCACCTTAACCTAAGATTTAATCCATCTATCCAATTCCTTGACCAAATGCATGTACATGATTTCTACCAAATTTACATGGTCTCCTTTATCTGCCTTCATCATTGTAATTATATTTCTATTATGAAAATAATGGATTATCTTTCTCTAGTAGATTATTTAAATTAGTGCAAGAAATTTAACATCATAAGGTGTCTTCATTTTGGCCACACTCCACCACTAATTATTTACATAAACATCCAGCATTGAAGTGTTCTTCAACATTTCTTTTACAAACTATGAAGTGTAACCAATAGGTTGATCATGTTTACATGCCAAGTTTTAAGCCAACATTACACCTATATTGCTAGTAATGATGCATATGCATATATGCCTGGAACTCTACCTACCTATTTGGAATAACAAAATTGGTGTTTTATTTACTTTTGTTTAGTTAATTCCCATTCTTATTGACATTTTGTGGTTCACAAAAAAGATTTTGTCTTCCTCATGAGTTTAGTGATGGGGGCCATGATGAATGCAAAGTTCTTAATGAAACAACAATAAAACTATGCCATACCATTAAACACCTGTATTTATTGTGGATTTGTAGGCACATGCATGTTAACTATGGCTTGTATGTTCTCAAGATTCAATATTTTAACTAGTCCCTAGAAAGGGGTAAGTAGAAAGTCAACAACCTAGTCTTTTGGAAGGGGTAGTTTGCTAAGTAGTTGCCCCATTCATAGGAGCTAATGTAAGGGGGCAAATTTGAAATCTAGGCAATCAACTAATGTTTTGGGGGAAAATGGGAGATAAGGGGGACTTGAGGGATTTAAGAAAGGGGTGTGGCCACTTCTGATTTTTATTTATTTATTTATTTTTTCTTTGCTAGGCTTTTCTTCTCATTCTTCTTCTTTTGATATATTGCCACAAAGAGGCAACATGATGTTTTTTTTTAGCCATGATGGTAGAACAAGGGTCTTATAAAGATTTCCAAATATTTGTTTTGGGTGCATGTGCATATGTTAACAAGGTAAAGGTGTAAAAAGAAATTGTCACCATGGGGATAGTTAGGAAATGGAAGCCAAAAAAGGGGGTAATGCAACAAAGGTATGACCAAATTTTTTTTCTTTGTTTTTGTAAGGATGCCTTTTCCATGTGACAACATCAAAGCAATAATTTTTATTGTAAGGCAAAACTATTGCCCCCAATACCATTTTTATTTGTTTATTTATTTTATATTTTCTTCTATTCCTATAGGTGGTTATATTCTTTTGACCTTATAAGGTAGTTCTGTTATAAAGTTAAATTACCACAATTAGGAGTTTATATTATTATCTCTTTGAAAAATTGTTCTTTTTGAGTAGTTGTAAAACAATTGTATTAGTTTAATTGTATTTTTTTAAATTTTCTTAAGACCGCCGAAATTACCATAACGTGGGAAGGTAATTGTCTAGCCTTTTATTCGAACCTATTTACATTTGGTGACCATGCTAGGGACTTGATTTTCAACATTGTGGTTGAATTTTGAAGTTTAAGTTTGGGTGTTTTTTGTTTTCACCATGCCATGAATAATCTTTTGTTCAAATCTTTGGTTGGGATTTTTTGTTTTAGGATATTGTGCCAAATTTTGTTGTTTTTTGTTCATTCACTACAAGAAAATGTGGGTTTTCAAAGGCCAACTTGATCAAAGTGTCCACATTCACCAAAGGGTATGTCCATTTTGATTACAGGTTTGGGGCATGAAAAACACATGTTACATTTGACTAATAAATTTGATTAAAATGACATTTTTGACTAAGTGTCAAGCCAAAGATCTGGTCAAAATGGACAAATGTCTATCAAAATGGCCATGGTTTAGTCAAATTAACCATATTGAATGGATAAGGTTTAGTCAAATTGACCATCTTGATTTGACCTTTAGTCAAATTGACCATTATGATTTGACATTTAATCAAATGAACCATATTCATTTGATGACTTAGCCTACTTGTTAAGCTTAGGCTACCTACCTAACTTAACATAATTAGTAGGTTAAGTTAGGCCTATACTACCTATTTAGCCTAGCATAATTAATAGGTTAGTAGGCTATTTGTTAAATAATAACCTAACTAGTAGCCTAGCTAGGTAGTCTAACTTAAGCGTATTTAGTAGTTACTTAGGATGTAGCCTATAACTACTAAGTAGCTTATAACTAAGTAGTGTAAGCCTTCTAGGTGGGTATCTTAGGTGACCTAGGTTTACTAAGTAGAATTATTAACCATGTAGGTAGCCTATTAGCCTAGGCCTATTATAAATATGTAGTCTAGGCCTATTAGGTAAGTAACATAAGCCATTTAAGCCTAGTAGGTAAGTAGCCTATCCTAGTAATTAGGTAAGTAGCTTAGGCCCTTTAGGCTTATTAGGTATAAGGTAGCTTAACCTAAGCTATTGAGTTTTACATGGTAGTTACATACATAATGTAGGCCACTTAGGTTTACAAGGTATGTAACTTAACCTATGTCATTGAAGCCTACTAGGTACTTATGTAGCCTAGTTTAGGCCACTTAGGCCTACAAAGTAGGTAGTTTAACCTAAGCCTACTAAATAGGTATGTAGCTTAACCTAGGTTACCTAGGTAGGTACATAATTTAACATAGGCTACTTAGGTAGATATGTAGTTTAACCTAGGCTATTTAAGTAGGTACATAGTTTAACCTAGGCCATTTAGGCTTATTAGGTAGGTATGTAGCATAACCTAGGGTTACTATGTAGGTACATAACCTAACCTAGGCTTACTATGTAGGTATGTAGAGTAACCTAGGCCTATTATGTAAATACATAACTTAGGTAGCTTAGGTTAACCTAACCTAAGCCTACTAGGTAGCTATGTAGTGTAACCTAAGCTACTTAAGCCATTTAGGCCTACTAAGTAAGTATGTAGTTAATTTGGGCTAGGCCACCTAGGCTGTTAGGTAGGTAATTTAACCCTAGACCTACTTAATAGGTTAGGCTACCTACCTAAATGCCTATGCTAGATTTATTTATAAGCTAATAAGTACCTACATAACCTACTAAATAACATAGACCTAGTAGGTACTTATAAGGTTTAATAGATTATAACTACATGTTGCCTAAGTGCATGCATTTATTAATAAGTATTTATTACTTATTTAGGCTAACCTACCTATAACCTACCTATTTATATAATTAATATAAAAAAATTCAAGTTCATTTAGTGCAATTTGTTGACAAAAATTAATGGAAGTTGATTACAATATGTTATTTGAAAGGAATCACTTTAAAGGGTGGTGGTGCAATGGTTAAAAACTTGAGTCCCCAATGTGGAGGTGAGGAGTTCAAGTCCCCACATAGTTAGCCTAGGGCCCTAACCTAGGGGGCTTGGCCTAGCCTAAGTAGGGTAATTAATTAATTAATTAATTAACTAATATTTTCATATTAATTTTAATTAAAATAATAATAAAAAAAATTGGTTGCTGCCCAAATTATATTATTGTCACAATGGTTCAATTAAAAAAACCTAGTAAAACAAACCCAATAAAAAAGACCAACCAAAAAGACTTAATCAAAATGGTTAGGTGCAAATCAACTTGTCCAAATGGCACTTTGGTCAAGTTGGACATTGGGGCAAAAAAACTATATGGGGGGTTTTTTTGACCAAAATTCTTGGTCAAAAAAGCTGGGATTTCTTGTAGTGATTATTTTCAAGATTTTCAAGGAAAAATTTATGCTTGTGATTTTAGAGAACAATAAAAGTTTGTGGTGGTGTTACAAATAATGAAGAAAGGTTTTTGTTTTAAGAAGATTTTTGACCATACCATCAATTTGGATCCATGTTTTTTGATTTGTGATTTTGTTTTTAAGGTTTTGATGTTTGTTTTTAAACAAAGAAAAACAAACTTTATGGTTTGAGGACTTGATTATATCCTATGGGGTAATGTCATACAATAATAAATCCAAGGGATTCTTTTTCACTAAACCTTGGGGTAGTAGTGGTGAAAGTTTAAATGAAAACTTAGTTTAGGCCACTCACCAAGTCAACCTAGGCTAATTTAAGCCTCCCCATGTTATTATAAGTTAACCTAGCATAACCTAAAACTATTTAGGTGAAACCTAAACTAAATTTAAAGGCTAAATTTACAAAAACTAAAGTTAAAGGCTAAACTTAGATTAAACCTAAAGGCTAAATTTAAAAGTTAAACTTAAATGTTAAACCTAAAAACTAAACATAGAAATCAAACCTAAAGGTTAAACATCAAAATTAAAACCTATAAATTAAAAATAAGTTAAAATTAAATTATAAACCTATAAGTTAAACCTAAATGATAAATGTAGCTAAGCATAGGCTAAATTTAAACCCTAAAGCTAAAGGTTAAACTAAAGTTTAAATTAGAAATTAAATTTAAAGGTTAAACTTAAACAAAACTTAAGCTAAATCAAATGTTAAACTTAGGCAAAACTTAAGTTAAATCAAATGTTAAATTAAACTTATACAAAACTTAAGCTAAATCAAATGTTAAACTTAGGCAAAATTTAAGTTAAATCAAATGTTAAACTAAGGCTAAACCTAATTAAACACAATTAAACACATTTTAAGCTTAAGTTAAATCTAATTAAACAAAATTTAACCTAAATAACCTAAGCTAAACTTAGGTTAAACTTAAAAATTAAACTCAAAGGTTATACTTTAGGGGTGAAACCACTAGTAGAAATCAACCAAATTGTAACCATTCCATTTATGATTACATTTGACTTGTAGTTGTTTGCGATTAGATTTGGGAATATTTGCAACAACAAAACCAACTTTCAACTATTTTGGTCATTTTCACAACTATGATGCAACTAATAAAAATTTCATCCTATTGGTTGCATCAATTTTACATTAATTTTCATCCATTAATGTTGATATGTCCGATTAGTCACAATAGTCACCAAATTACTTGCATCCTAAAGGTATTCTATAATGACATCGGGGTGTATTTTAATGTATGTACTAAAATTATATATATATAATATGCATACATATGTATATTTTTCATATCATTGAATCCAAAATTAATATCTAAACTTTGAATTTTTTATTCAAATCTCAAAATTGATATTTCAATTATGAAAACTATTATTTTAATTTATTGAAAAATATATTAGAATTTGAAAGTTGATATTTGAATCTAAATTTTTTTATTTCAATTGTTTAAAACATCATTTGAATTTGAAAATTATGATTTGAATATGATATAATTTTTGGATTCCAAAATATTAATTTAGAATTCAAAATGAATTTTTAGATCAAATAAGTCTTTTTGAATTTAAATTGAAAAGTATTTCAGTTCAGAAATTTTTTAATTGATCATAAAAATGGACATTTTAATTTTAAATATTTTTATATGAATTTGAAAATTTATATTTCAGCTCTGAAAATTTTGCATTTAAAATTTAAATAATCATTTGATTCGAACCAAAAATTTAAATTCCAAATTATTTGGATTCTCAAAATTAATATTTCAAGTCTGAAAATTTGCAACTAAGTCTAAAAATGGACATTTCAATTTTTAATATTGTTATTTGAATATGAAAATTTTTATTTAAATTCAAAAAACTTATTTTATCTAAAAATTGATATTTCAATTTAGAAAATTATTAATTGCATCTTGAAATGGACATTTTAATTTTGAATATTATCATTTGAATCTGAAAATTGACATTTCAATTATGAAATTTGTTATTTAACTTCAAAAAACTTATTTGATTTAAAAATTGATATTTGAATTCTGAATTACTATTTTGGAATCTTAAATTTATATTTTAATTCAAAAAATTATTGATTGAGTTTCAAGGGTTTTTTCTACTAGATTTATTAATAATAAATCACTTTTATAGATAATTATGAATGATTATGTTTATTAAATCTAAGTGACACTAAATAATTATTGTTATAACATAGATTTGTATATTATATAGTTTAGTTTATATTTTTATATTAGAAGAAATTGATTAATTAAATTAATGTGAAATTACTTGAAAATCATTGTAATTAGTTCAGATAAGAATTAATTAGTATGTGCTTAATTATTTTCTAATTGAACATAACTATTCACAGTCTTTAATTTATAACTTCAAACCTGAATGAAAAATTTGGAAAAATTATAGTGTAATTAAAAGAATTATTTTACTGATTTTAATTTCATGAATTATTCTATAATAATATTATCTTAAAAAATTCTGCAATTAATCATCTATGATAAATATTTTATAATAATTTTACAGTGATTATGAAAATTAATGTTATGTTTCACAAATTATTGTATTTATAGTTAGTACCAGGAGAAAAAAATTACTTGACCTATAATAAAATTTTCAACAGTAAAAGTAATTATATAGTAAGTAATGTAATTAGTTGAATAATAATTTTAAGAAATTCGTGTAAGAATTTTCTTTCTAATAACAATTTTTAATTCATTACTTATAATTTTAAAATAAATATTTTAAATATTTAAATATTAAATTATAGTCATTAAATTAGTTTTACATTAATTATATTATATATAATTTGATCAGATTCTAAAAAATTATAAAATATCTTTAAATGATTTATTTATTTAACTATTTATGAGTTATGTATTAATAACTTATGAGTAAGTAGATAGGTAGTTTGTTAAATATTAAGAAGTTATTTTTTATTTAAGTAATTGATAATGAATACTTAATATTTGTATTGTATAGTTTATAATTTAAATATATGTAAATTTAATCATTATTAGTTAAATGATTATTTAATTATCTAGTACTTGAATTGTTTAAAAATCTAAAAAATAGGAAGGTAAGGCATGAAGAAAGTTTTGGAATTACAATTTAGTTTCTATGGAAGTTGCAACTTCAAATTTACCCCATATTATTTGTCGTTCATTCCTATTTTGAATACTATATAAACAAGGGGGGTGTGGCCATCCAATTTCACTAATAGAAAATTTGTCTTTTGCAACTTATCTTGTGCAACTAAAAAATCTCGCATGCAACTATTTTGGAGTTGCATGTAACATGTGCAATTGCATGCGACATTTTTTAGTTGCATAAGACAAGTTGCAAAAGACAATTTTTCTACTAGTGTTTCACATTAAAAAATTTGTGCACATGGGATGAGTTAATCAAAAGGTTCAACCCAAAAACAAAAAAACAAATAATGCACAATTCTAAAGTACTTACCTTCGTAACCTACTTATATATTAAGTTAGGTAGGTACTTAGTTTGACCTACCCATCTAGGTCGGCCTATGTATTTACATACCTAAGTACTTACCTATATGAATAGATATTTAGCTTAGGAAGGTAAAACCTACCTACTTACTTTTTTACCTAAATAGGTAGGAAGGTAAGTAGGTAAGGATTGTAGGCACCTATTTATGTACCTACCTACCTATCAACTAATTTAATATTAATATTTTTATTAAATTAAATTTTGTAATGCCACATGGCATATTTACATTGAGCCACATGTCATATATAAGGTCATCCAAGTATTTGAATTGAACGTCCTAGATTATTTCAAAATAATAATAATAATAATAATAATATTTTAAATAATTGAATATTAAGACACGTGGCAACACATGATTTGCCTTCAATTGTGACCAAAATAGTTGCATCTTAGTCGCATGTGACAATACGTATTCAATGGAGTCAAAGGATGAAATGTATTTGTTGATTTTTTTTTTTCATACAATACCCTTTGTTAGTTACGACTAGTTTATCACATGTGACTAGTCTTAGGCAACTAAAAAGATTTTAGTTGCAAAATGTTTCTTGCGATTAAATTTTAGTCAGAAAAAGTTGTTGAAAATACATGTTTTTCTTCTATTGAACTTAGCCTAAATTTAAACTAAATTTAAAGGTGAAAACTAAGCTAAATTTAGGTTAAAATTAAGCTAAGCCCAATTAACCTAGGTGAAATTTAATCTAAATTTAAAACTTAAACTATACTTAAAGGTTAAACATAGGCTAACTAGGGCCAAACCCAAGCAAAACTTAGTGTGAATGTACTTTAATATTAATTCTAAGAAGAAAAAGGTTCATGGCCAATGTAATCTATAATAATTTAAGTATTGTGATGTTAAAGGAGGTGGCACTTTTGTAGGCATCCTCACATTATTCTATAAAAAGTGTAATAATTTCCTTTAATTGTAAAGCTTCCTTAAAAGGGAAAATTTTATTAGCAAATTTGCAAAGGCAAAAGAATAGGTTAGATTATATTATATGCAAAATTTTCAAAAGGAAATGCAAATTAAATGTTTTTAATAAACATAAAAATTTCCTTATTTTCATTAAAGTATTCAACTTCCTTGGGGGTAGACCAAAATTCACACATACTTTAATTCACTTTTGTATGTTTTTCCTTGATTTTTTGGGCCATGTGATACACTTTTGCAAATTCCTTTGTGCAACCTTGATATATATTAATGTTGGGCAATTCTCTCGTTTTTTCTAAGAATCATTAGTTTCGATGTTCCCAACACTTCAAAAAATTGACCTACTTCTTTAAAAAAATAATGTCAAATGCAAAATAATTGACTACAATATCAAATTATTAAAAAAAAACCAAGCTAGTTATCATGTTTGGTAGTTCTCACAAATATGATAATAGTTGGTTTTCATATCCACTTTTCACAATCTAGATTTCAAATTTATATTCATTTTTAGAAAAAAATGAATTAAAAAAAATTGGAAATCTAAAAACATTTGTCTAAAAAATGATTAAAATGTTACACCTATAATAAACTATATTTCCAAAATCTCATCCCTTTCAAATGTTATTTCAAATTCTTCAAACTCTTCTATCTTTGCATTAGTTTCAATTAGCTCTACTAAATTAGAAAAATATTTAAAGTTAATCCTAGGGTCACTAGACCCATTTTTGTTCATGAAAATTAATTTATTTAAATTATTTGATTGCAAACAACATCTTGTAATATCAAGAAGTATTTTTACCAAAGAAAAATCCTTTTAGTCTCAATTTGTGAACCAATAATGCTTAAGATCTAATGGGTTAGGAATCCAATTGTAGGAGACATCAATTCATGTTTATCCCACCATTAAAAAGGACATTTGATATCTTTCACATCCATTTGAAACCTCTTGAAAATTAGTAGTAGCTTATTGAGAAACTCTACTAGTTCATTTGTACTTGTCATTTCAAAAATGTCCAAACTACAATATTTATCAACACTTTGGTCAACATTGGCATTTTTAAACAAGGGATGCAAACGATGGCAACATTTTAACAACATGGGATACAAGATTTCTCTATTGTATTCTTCAATAATGGTTTTTCCTTGTTCAAGGCCAATAAATGAAAACACTAAACATAAGTTTTAAAACCTAAAATCTAACATAAAAAACAACATGATGTTATGAGCTTTCTTTTCTTCCTATTTTTTCAAGAAAAAAAAGAGAAGAATAAAAAACATCACAAACCTATTTTCTAATGTTAAAGGCCAAAAAACCTAACTTAAGAGCAATGACAAATTTTTTTTCCATAAAATTATCAAAAGAAGTTGAAATTCCAAATTTTTCTCTCAATTTCAAACAAATGGAGATGGAAAAATTTAAAGAATCACTTACCAACTAATGACCTCTAAATTTATCAAAAGCACATGTAGACACAACAAGGGAAAGGATTTTGAAAGATATGCCATATCGAAGGAGGAGCATTTGTGCGATCATCTTAATAAGAGTTTATTTGCTATAATATACAACAATTGCTTTTTGAAAATGTAATGCTTTTTTAAAAAGGATAATTTTGTTTACAAATTTGTAAAAGATTTTTTTTTTGTTAGAGGTTCCCACTAACTAAAACTAATCATAAAAAAATACAATATACATATTTGTCATTGTAATAATACATGAGATAAAAAAATTATTTTGTCTACACTAGTGTATTCAATTTCCTTAGGGCTAAACTAGATTCAACACATGCTCTAGTCCATTCTTGTTGACCTTTCCTTGATTTTTTGGCCATGTTATACACTTTTTAAATTTTCCTTATGTAGTTTTGATAGAAACATATTGTCATGAACACAAAAAGAACTAAACAACAATATTTTTAAACCATGTGAATGAAAGCAAACCTAATTATAAATTTAGGTCATGGAATAAGAAAATCAAAAGCAAAAACACGATGTGTGCATGATTTGAATGCAAAAGGATTTTATTCCAAAACCATGACAAAAACATAACAAGATCATCACAAAAATATTATGTTGGATTTTAAGACTAAGATCCAAATTGTGCATTTGTTGGCACCATGAAACCAAGTGCCCAAATTGCCACACTTTGATTTTAGCTTCCTCTTCTTATTATCACACTATTGGACACATTTTCCTTGTAGTGTGTGGGAGGTGAGAATTAACTTACAACAAATGGCTTATAAAACATGGTGTTGCCCAAGGTCACAAATTTCCATGGGTGCAATATATTTGGAGTGTGAATGACCCTATTAACACACATGGCAAACTAGGTACATGGCACTCCATAATCCACTTTACATATTTTTGGCCATGTAGAATCATGTTTGATGTAGCTCATGCAAATTTTTCATTGAATTTTGTGGAGGGGCCTATGGTGTTATATCATGTCCACATGTTTCAATAATTAGTGTATGCATCTAGCGATTAAGAATGTGAGTGTTTTATAATTAACTTTTGCCTAACTTATATACTTAAAAGCATTTTGCCTACAAAATAATAATAATAATAATCTAAATGGATAGCCTTTCAAAGTCTAGTTTGGTAACTTATACACAATAGATGTTCCTTCTTGGCCATAGTTGAATTCAAATCCTTGATTATGATGAGTTCACTCCAATTGTTTAGTCTACTATATATATATATATATATGGATCTTCCAAACTATGGGTTTAAACTCCAAATTATCTATTGAATCTATTTTGATAGATAAACATTTTCAATATAATACATATTATATGGAAGGTGAAGTTCACACACAAGATAATTTCCATACTTTAAGGGTTGCTTAACATGAGTTTGCCAACATTCAAAGCAAGTCGAATGATTAAGAATCTTGCATTTAGGCGTAATGTGCACAAAGAATAAGGAAATTTTTCATATTAAAGTTAGTTGCAAAATTAACCAATTGAAGAACCAAAAGTTAGAACCTTTATTTTATTCAAAATTGAGGATCTTAGGACAAATTTATCATGAAAAAAATATTGTTACTTGAAATTGTAAGTCAAATTCTTTTTGCCAAAAAAATTGATGGCATTATGAGTTTTCTTTAGGCAGCTCCCATTAACTATTCATAAAAGTTTTCAAGTCTTATGCAATAAATGATCATGATATTCAATTTTAATATTTTTATTAACTTTCATTAGAATTTATTCACATTAAAGATACCCAACAATTGAGGATGAAAAAAAGATTGAAGGTGAAATAAAAATTTAGTTCCAAATTAATGTTTTAAGCATAATTTTATTGTGTTTTTATAATCATGTTGTGGATGACCATATTTTAAAATAAGTTCACCAACAACATAATGGCTTACAAATGACAATTTAGATGAAGTTTAGGCCATTAACCATAATGTTTGACAAAAAATAATTTGTGAAAGCTAAGTTGAGCTGGAAAAAATAAAAAATTTATTGTTTATAAAACAAATCCATGACCATCAAACCCCTAACCTTTAGCAAGCTATCCACTATCCCAACCATTAGGAGAATGTTACAAACAAAAAAAAGAAGGTTCAATTTTTGTAATTATTCCTTAATTGTTGAATGTTTGAAATATTAAAATTGGGACTACCAAACCTGGTTTTCTTTTCTAAAATAAATAAATATTTCAGTAAGACTTGATGACTCTTAACTGCAAGCATGGTAATAAAAAAAAAAATTGTGAATATGCAAAAAAACATTGTTCTTAAAAGTTAACTAGTAAAAAAATTGATTGAATTTAATTGGCTAATCACCTTGATTGGCTTACTTGGTGGCATTTAATTAATTTTCATTTTATATTTTTGTGACAATAAAAAAATAATTTGGTAGCTTTTGTGTGTGTTTTAAACATTTGTAACAACTTGCATATTGGGTGTGATTGGGTGTGGGACATGAATGGGTGAGTGGAATTGCTTTTACTTAAAAAGGAAAGCTTATCACCTATTTATTATAGGATATTAATTTCATTTAATTTGTTGTGTTGTTGAAACTTAGTTCAATGTGAACAAGGTTTAGGTTTTTTCTTGTATGGGCCCGGGGGGGACATTTAATGTAAAGTTTGGGATATACATGCATCAAACAACCATTTTTAGGGGGGGTATTGGATAATTGTTTAACACATTTTTTATAACCCTATTATTATCTAATTTTCTCATATATACACATTAAAGCCACCCTATATTAATTATAATCCATTATTTCAGATTATTGCATGCCCTATATTATAATTAAATTGATTATTTGAATAAAATGTACCCTATTTTAAAACTAATTAATTTATAATTTTTACCCAAAAACCAATATATTGCACCCTATATTTTTACTCACATATTTTTTAATTTACTAGTGTCCCCCCCCCGGGTGTTTGGGGGATTTATTTCCATTATGTGATTTTGGAGTTTCATCTTTTGTGTTATGAGATACTAAAAACAACCAAGAAAAACATGATTATTTACCAAATCTATCCATGTTTTTATGTGTGCGGTTTTAGTAATTTTGATAATACTAGTGGTAACCCGTGTCTGCAAGGCCTGGCACGGCACTGAAGCAGCGATGACCCCTGATGACGACGACCCCTAAAACCCTAAAGCCCAAAAATTTGCCACAAAATGACACAATTTTTTGAAATGGGATTTTATTTTATTTTTGTAAAAAAATGGCAAATTGTGATTGTAAATATTTTTTTTAGGAAGGGTGTCACCATATTCATATATTTTGGCTACAATATTAAAAACTTCTTTGGAAACATGTTACTTTCGGACACCCGTGGCTACACCACTCCAGCCACCCCGAACGCGCAGTGGTCCCGACCGACGTTGTGTGGTTATCAGAACCAGCTGTGTGTACCCTCAGGTTATCAGTCCGGGTATTTACTCCCTTACCCGACGTGAGAAAACCCCAAAACCCCGGTTCTGACATTTTGAACCTTGGTTCCCGAAAGTTTTGGAAATTTTCGAAAACACGCTCCTCTATATAACCG